>Ga0209187_1001466_pt1 | contig 27122 bp, 31 predicted proteins | sample BantaG_FD_187430 | JGI IMG/M metagenome (GOLD analysis project Ga0209187, IMG submission 187430) | Marine algal microbial communities from Bantry Bay, Ireland - BantryBay_4 metaG (SPAdes) (version 2) | ecosystem: Host-associated > Algae > Red algae > Unclassified | place: Bantry Bay, Ireland...
GCCCAGAGCCATTCCCATTTCAACACACCGCAACATAGGAAGGACACGCCGCTTCCTTCCTTGGAGGGCAGGACGTCCCTGGCCTGCCGAAGGGAGCCCTAGCGACCACTCCCGCGCCATCCAAGCCGAAAAACGTCAAGACTGCCAGCACTCCAAACTTGGGGGCAGTACTCCCGACCCGGCGGAGCTTTGATCGCGTTGGAGCTCTGGCAGGCCGAGGACGTCCCACTCTACCAGAAGCCTTTGGGTAGGAGGCAGAAAAGGGAAAGACACGTCACTTCTTCATACTCCCTTTCTTCGGTAGGGCAGGACGTCCCTGGTCTGCCGTAGGGAGCTCTAACGACCGCTCCCGCGCTATCCAAGCCTAAAAACGTCAGAACTGCCAACACTCCACACTTGGGGGGGAGGAGTTCTCCCGACTCGACGGAGCTTTGACCGCGTCGTAGCGGGAACAGGTAGATGCGGCAGCTAAGATTGGTCGATCCACTAGCTCGTTCCCTGCGTAAACGCCGCTAAAGATTTATTCGCAACCTTTTCTCGGGCATCGTGTTGTATCTGCACAACCGAATATTTATGAAGACCACCTCGAAGATCATCGCCGTGCTGGCAGCAGGAAGCGTCGTGCTTTCCACCGCTCAGCTTTCCGCAGAAGACAAAGAAGCCCCCACACCTGGTGGCGATGCCCCAGGTGGCAAAGGCGCACCTACCGGCCCCGGCGGACGTGGACTCGGTGGTCCCGGCGGAAAAGGAGCCCCTCCAGGCGGACTAGGCGGCCCCGGCGCCCGACGCGGGGGCATGGCCGAAATGCTCAAGAAAGCCGACGCCGACGGTGACGGAAAAATTTCTAAGGACGAGTTCATCGCCGTAAACATCGAGCGCGCTGAGAAGACCTTTGGCTTCATGGACAGAGACAAGAGTGGCGACCTGACCAAAGAAGAACTCGCCGCTATGGCAGCAATGGCGCATCGAGGCGGTCGCCCCGGAAGCAGTGGCCCCGGTGGTGCACGGTTCGGCGGCAAAGAAGGAAAAGGCGGCAGTAAGGGAGGAAGTCCCGGCCAAGGCGGTGGCAGTGATACGGAAGGCGGTGGACCGAAGCGTCCCGACCAAGGAACCGAATAGTTCTGCTCTGCCGAATCGAATTCAGAAACTGCATCTCCGTTTCGCGGATGCGGTTTTTCTTTGCCTCCCCCCGATTGCCGGAGGACGCTAGGTCATGCCCGTGGACGAAGATCTAAACAAGTTGTGTGAGCTTGTGCCTGGAGACAGCCCGCTGATCGAGGTGCGGAATTCCCCGCTTCACGGCCGCGGCCTGTTCACGACACGGGCGATTCCGAAGGATACCTACATCATCGAGTATATAGGTGAGCGGGTCGCCAAGGACGAAGCCCAACGGCGTGGCTTGGAGCTGTATGCCGAGTCGGAGAAAACCGGCGGAGCAGCAGTCTATATGTTCACTCTCAATGACGAGTGGGACTTGGATGGTGACCGGCCCGACAACAAGGCCCGTCTGATCAATCACTCCTGCGACCCGACCTGCGAGGCTCAGCAGTGCCAGGAAGACCGGCTTTGGATTGTCTCGCTACGCGATTTAGAAGAAGGCGAAGAGCTGTTCTTCAACTACGGTTTCGATCTCGAGACCTACGAGGACCACCCCTGCCTGTGCGGTTCTGACCGTTGCGTCGGCTACATTCTTGGCGAGGAATACTGGCCCGAGCTTAAGAAGATTCAGGCAGCGCTGGACTAGCAGAACTCATGCGTGTTCGTTGCCTCATACTATTTCTGCCACTGGTCGCCTTGGCGGAGTTGGAGTCCCACGCCTTCGAAAACGGCGCCCACTTCGGATCCGATAAAGAGTCGGCTAAGGCTCTGAAAGAGATCGGCTACTCCGGTATCGGTTCGGCCAAGTTGCTGGGCTCGGAAAACCGCATCGCCAATTACTGGAAGTACGGTCTTCAAGTCCAAAGCATTTATGTCGGAGCAACGTTGCAGAAGGAGACCCCTGCTGGGACTAATCCGGAAATTTTTGAAGCCATGCCCTTACTCAAGATGGCGCTCAGTTTAGGCCATTTTCGAGAATAGAGGTGAGGAAAGCTGGTCGTTCTACGTTGTATCCGTGTAACCTCTTCTCAAGAACTCGCTCTGCGCCTACTCAATACTGTTTAAGCTCATCCTGCTGTCCAGTTGGCTTAGTTGGCTTGGGTCGATTGATCCAACCCTCCGGCAACGAACTTACCGGCATGTGCCTGTACTTTGGGCTTGGGTAGCTCAGGTATTCAGGTCCGCCGGGTTAGCGATTCGAGGCTTCGAAAGGGCTTCACTCCTTCGATGGCACGTCGGTCCACCCATGAACACTGAACTGCTTGCGGAACTCGACTTGGGTTTCTGAACCGCTTCGGAGTGCTTCCGACTTGGCGAAGCTTTGGATCGCGTCGGGGCGGGAACTCGAGGGAGCCGGTTGGAATGGCGTGATTCGGAGCAGGCTCGATCCGAAGCTGGATTGTAAAGCTAGGTGTCTCCGAGATTTGTATCTTAAAATAGGTAAATGCTACCTTACCGTTATCCTAATAATTCACCGAATGCTCCCCGCCGTTGTGAAGAAAATGAATGATCATTGGAGTTTGGTGGGAGGGCTGGTTCTTGAGCCTGTCGCCATGGAACTTCTTGGGCGCTCCTACCAGTTCCGTTCCGCCGCAATCCAAAAAGCGCCACCGAGATCGGGAGCGCCTACTCAGTCAGCTCGACTACCGCTTCAGTCGGAGCCTCGGTCGGCTCAGGTGTGGTAGCAGCTGCGCTCTCTTGCACGCCCATGAGGCGAAGGCGCTCGTCGATCTTGCGGATCCAGGGTTGACCGGTGCGCGGGTAGGTCGGAGGAATTTCCTCGTAGATGATGCGTGCCTCGTCCTCGTTGCCTTGAGCCCACTTCAAGTCGCCGATACGGAGCTTGGCGTAGGGGGCGAGTTCGGAGTCGGGGTGCTGTTCAAGGACGTTGCGGTACTCGACTTCGGCGGCATCAGACTGGCCGGATTCTTCTAGGAGGGTTCCAAGAGCCAAGAGGCCCTGCGCGTGGCGCGGGTGGTCTCCGTATTGTTCGATGAACTTGCGTAGCACCTGGTGGGCTTCGTCGGTGCGGTCTTCATCTACCATGGCCTGCGCCTTGGCGAGGTAAGCATTTCCGCCGGCGGTGGAACCACCGTGGTCATCGATAACTAGGTTGTAGTCCTCGACCGTTTTAGCGCTGGTGAAGGCGGTATTGGCTTGGTAGGTCTTCTGATCTCGAAGGTGCTTGAAGACGAACCAGGCGGCGCTGGCCAACATGATGAGGCATAGTCCGGCCACGATGGGGACTTTGTTATCCTCAACTACCCTTTCGAAGTCCGACTTACTTTCGACGATCTGGGGCACGCCGTCGTCGTCGAAGTGTTCTTCCTCTTTTTCTGCCATGGTCGATTTGCTGAGTGTTCTAGTCGGGTTCTCTTCGGGCGATGCCTAGGAACCGACTGCGGCGCGTGCCTCGTCGGCGAGGGGAGTGGAGAGATAGCGTTCGCCAGTGGAGCAAGCCACCGTGACGATCATCTTGCCCTTGTTTTCAGGACGCTTGGCAACCTCGATGGCGGCGCAGACATTGGCACCGGTGCTGATACCGACGAGGATACCCTCTTCGGCGGCAATGCGGCGGGCCATGGCGAAGGCGTCGTCGTTGGTGACCTTGATGCACTCATCGATGTTCTCAAGGTGCAGGTTCTTGGGAATGAAGCCGGCTCCGGTTCCCTGAATCTTGTGCGGTCCGGGGGTAAGGTCGTCGCCGGCCATGGTCTGAGAAATGACGGGGGAGTCCTGGGGCTCTACGACGATGGCTTGGAAGTCGGCCTTCTTCGGCTTAATCACCGAGCTAACGCCCGTTGCTGTACCACCGGTTCCGACGGCGGAAATGAAAATGTCGATGGCACCGTTGGTGTCTTCCCAAAGCTCTTCTGCCGTAGTGTTGCGATGCACATCTGGGTTGGCCGGGTTCTCGAACTGCTGCGGCATGAAGGCGTTCGGTGTCTCCGCGACAATCTCGGCAGCCTTCTCAATCGCGCCCTTCATTCCCTTCGGTCCAGGAGTCAGGACCAGTTCAGCACCGAGCATGGCAAGAAGCGTTCGGCGCTCAAGACTCATGGACTCGGGCATCGTCAAGATGCAACGGTACCCCTTGGCAGCGGCAACAAAGGCCAGAGCGATTCCGGTGTTTCCAGAGGTAGGCTCGACGATGACGCTACCCTTTTTCAAGTGACCAGCCTTTTCAGCGGCTTCGATCATTGCCTGACCGATCCGGTCTTTCACACTGCCGAGCGGGTTGAAGAACTCGCACTTCAGAAGGATGTCCGCAGGAACTCCTTTGGTGACGTTGTTGAGTTTCACAAGCGGGGTCTTCCCGACGGTCTCGACGATGTTGTTGTAGATCTGGCCCATGGCTTCGGTGGCTGAAAATTTAAGGGGTTGTTAAATAGCAACGCAGGCACTGGTTGCAAAGGGAAATTGCGGTCGAAAGCGGAGACCTGACCCGCCCACGAAAAAACCTCAAGTCACTTTTCAGTAACTTGAGGCTTTCGAAATTGGTTGCGGAGGTAGGATTTGAACCTACGACCTCTTCGTTTTGAAGGTCGCGCCCCTGCTGGAGTTCCCAGCAAGTGAGAGGTATTTGGTTCATAAATGACATCATGGACAACATTGACATTGCCACCTTATTGCCACAACTGTTCTTATGGCAAGCATTCATAAGAGAAAAAATGCACAAGGAAAGGAGCTGAAGTACTACCGTGCAGCCTATGAGGGGGCTGATGGTAAGATGCTGTTCAAATCTACAAAGCGGACCAACCAGAAGGAAGCACAGGCCCTTGCAGACGAGTGGGAGCGTGAAGAAAAAAAGGTCGCAGGCGCTGATGACGACACCCAGCGAGCAATGGCTGAACTGGTCGCAGAGGCCAAGCGACTAGCTACCCTTGGACAGCTCACCATCGATACTACTAGGGAGCTATTGGAGAAGGTCGCCGAGATCGGAACCCAGGGACGCTACAAGAGCTACACGGCCCAAGAATGGTTCGACCACTGGAAGGCGGAGCGCGCATCCGTAGTGAGCGAAGGAACGACCACGGAGCATACTAGGATGGTCCAGCGGTTCCTAGCGGCAATCGGCGACGATGCTGGCCGCCCGCTGTTCTCGATCGATGAGGACCACGTGAGGACATTCAAAGCGAGCCTTACGGGACGAGGTTCGACCAAGAATATCCAGCTTTCCTACCTGAGCGCTTGTCTGGCGGACGCAGTGACTGAGGGGCGGCTCAAGCGTAACGTCGCCAAGGCGGTCCCTCGCTTCTCTGAGAGCGATTCCGAAGAGGTGCTACCATTCACGACCGACGAGATCCGAAAGCTTCACAAGGCGGCGGAAGGCGAATACAAGGGGTGGCTATTGACGGCGTTCTTCACCGGCATGAGGGCAGGGGATTGCGCCAAGCTGGTCTGGCGCTCGGTTGATCTAGTGGAGGGCATGATCACCGTCACGACCCAGAAAAAGCAGAAGCGGGTGAGAATTCCAATTCATCCCCAGCTTCGGGAGTTTCTGGAAGAACTGCCATCGTCCGACGATCCAGACGCGTACGTCTTCCCGAAACTGGCGCTGAAGTCCAAAGCGAACCTCTCGACCAAGTTTAGCGGGAAGGCCGCGAGCAGTATAATGAGTCGCGCTGGCGTTCCTAGGATTGCGTTCGTTGGAGCCGATGAGGGCAAGAGGTCATTTCACTCAATTAGGCACGCCAACATTTCGGCGCTACATGAACTTGGAATTCCCGAAGAGGATATCATGGCGGCGAGCGCTCACTCTGACAAAGCCGTTCATGGGAAATACAATCACTCCCTCGGCCAGATGAAGGAGCGCATTGCGGAGGTTCCAACAATTTAGCCATGGCCGACGAACCAAGCGACCTGCTCAAGGAGACCTTGCGCTTGATCAATTCTTCCCCTGACTTCAACCAATTCAGCGAGCAGGAACTAGAGGCATGGAACGATATGATGCACAGCAGTAATCCCGGCGATGACCAGCCCATCCTAGATGAACGGTTCAGTCAGCTATTCGACGAGCTTCAAGACCACGATGCAGTATGGGCGGCTCTTAAGAAAGAGGCTGAGTCAAACCCCATACTGAAGGAAGAGATCCAAGAGCGTGAGGAGGAGTTCGCCGCGCGGGAGGGCACTGGCTTCACTCCTCACGTTGACCCGCTGGAGGAGAAGCTAGGCGAGATTCTCCACGACCTTGATGGCGTTATGAAGCTGGCGGAAGATGGCGCTAGGATCAGTCCAAGGGCGCTAGAGTTGATGGCTCACCTGGCGGAAGATTCCGCCCTTAGCCTTGTTGAATCACTAGAAGGAAGGGCGAAGCGTAGCCCTCGAATACCTATTGGAAATGGGCTCGCTGATGCTGATGCTGAACTCTTACATAATGTCGACAAAAAGCGTGATGAGGCCCGGTGGGTCAGGAAGCCGATACGCTATCTCCTTACCTGTTTGCAAAGGCGTGCTAGGAAAGGCGATGCGATTGCCTCTGAGGAGCTACTTCAACTGGCTTCCTTAACAAAAACAGAAACTCCTCTTGATGGGGAGGTCAGGCGAAACGCCGAGGGCGACTCAGAGCCAATTATTCAGTCTTCCGGGTTACTGCCGGCAGACCCGTCGAGGGCTATCACTCTTCCCGAGATCTTCGACCGAATGAGCGGATTGCGAGAATTAGCCCAGACCGGAAATGAGACTGCTACTCACGCGTTAGTAAAGGCAGTGAGAGGGGGGATTGCACAGATTCGTTCCTTGCAGGCGTCTGGTGAGGTTGGCAGGGCTATGCTTTCCAAAGTCGCAAGATCTAGCGCGAACTGGCCCGTTCTGCTCACCCGTATCAACAGCAAGGGCGTTCCAGCATCCCTACGTCCATTCGTAAACCAACTAGACGCCGTTGGGCTTGGAGATGATTGGGAATTTACCGGTGAGTTCAATTCATATACCCCGCTACTTGAAGCGCTGAAATACTGGCGCGATCTCCTCCGAGAGGAGGATGAGCCGCTGAAGGTCTGCTCCACTTTTGAGATCCCACCATCCCTAGCAACCCTTCCTAACTTTTCGCAGGAGACTGTCGATGTTTGGGCTGAATCTGGGGTTGATTGGGTGATGGCGAAAGTTGACGCCACCAAAGGGCAGGACTACGCCGTTCTTCGCCATAGCTCCTTCGAGATCGAAATTTTCATGTCACTTGAGGCTACCCGTCTAAAGCAGAGGGACAGGCTTTCAATAGGGCGCATGGGGGATCGTGCTGGACTAAAGAGGGGGATTCGACAAGCAATGGACTCTGAGTTGAGGCGGTTACAGAAGAAGCCATAGAGCGCCTTGGACATGGGTTTTCGGAATCCCATGTCCAAAACTTGGAGAGAAGCGGCCAGAAATGGAGCTTAGTTCTCCAGCGTCATGAAAAACACCAATGATGCTATCAACACAGTCAACCACCAGAGTTCAGAAGAGCCGGAGTGGGGGCGACTCGCCTACATAGAGAGTAACTACGGTATCGGGCGGTCCACGCAATACACGCTCATCGAGGTGGGCGCCATTCGCTCGGCCAGTCTGAGACTACCAGGTCAAACGAGGGCGACCCGGCTAGTCAATATTCAGTCCGTGAAGGACTTCATTGAGTCTTGCGAGACTCAGCAAATCGCAAGCTAACACCTCACTGCCGACGAGAGCCGGACAGTGGGTATGAGAGCTTTGCAGGCTTACTCATATTCGCACGTCTGTTCCGTCGGTCAACTACCGATGCAAAAACACAATCGAGCAATCTGCGAAGGCGATTTAGACCGTGCAGGATTCACTGGCAAACCCAAGCCGCGAACGAAGATCTCTCCTTCTGGACACCTTCACTTCGGGAAGCACAAAGGCAAACACCTCAAGGCCGTTCCGACTGGCTATCTCAGGTGGATAGTTGGCAAGAAGGGCTTTGCGAAGACCGAGAAGAAACTCGTTCGGACTGAACTCAAGCGACGGAATAAGAAAGGAGGCCGCCGTGGGTAGTCTCGTATGTCCTACCGCTGGCAACGGCGTCCACTTTTGGCTTCCAAGTGCCGCTCGCATATTGAGCTTCGAGATCGACGATCCTAACACTATAGCGGCGAAGCTTGCTCAGCTAGTTAAAGGCTGTGGGAGGTCGGTCCCAGCTCGCGAAATCCGAGATGCGGTCGAACTAGTTTGCTCCACGCCTCCAGAGATGGCGACGGGATACCGCCATAAGGCGACACGAGCCGCGTTGCCTGAAGTGGAGCCTTGCCCAGAGATGATCGCACGGGCCGCAGAGGGTGGGCCTACATTAGAAGAATTACGCGAACTCTCATCAGTCACTGAGGCTACCAGCGAAAGCGTGCTAACACACCTATTCGCCGATGATGACCTCGTCTGTGCCGCCGTAGGTCATCCATGGCGAGCAACTACGCGACCGCTTTGCGAGTGGCGTGGAGAACTCAGGAACACCGCTCAAATCGTGCCATCGCCGATGACCGCACGCCATGGCACCAACAAGGCAGGTAAGTGCTCCTCGCGCTGTCTGGACAACACCGGCCCTAGGCGCTGGCTTGTTGTCGAGTCAGACATCGGCACACAAGACGAGCAGAGCGCGGTCCTATGGCATCTTGGCGAGTATCAGCCCTTGGCGCTAGTAGTTCACTCAGGCGGCAAGTCGCTTCACGGATGGTTTCCGGTGCGAGGCAATAGTGAAGAGACGGTTCGGAAGTTCCACGCCTACGCCATCAAGCTCGGAGCAGACCCGTCCACGCTCGTTCGATGTCAGATGGTTCGAACGCCAGGTGGTCTTCGAGACACTGGCGAGCGGCAGGAAGTAGTATTCTTCAACCCGGAGGTGGCAGCATGAATGAACCCAAAGGAATGGGGGCCGTGCCAGCCGTAGAAGGGGTGCACGAGCCTCGCAATGACAGAGAGTTTGCTATCCTGCTTGCTGAGAGGCTCAAGGGCGAAGCGAGCTACGTCATCGAGCGAAAACAGTGGGCTACCTTTGATGGAGTACTCTGGAAGTCGGACGGGTCTGGTCGAATTCTCGAACTAGCTGGAAGGATCGCCGATGAGATGTTGCGTGATACGGCGATGGAGTCCCTCTCTGAGGAGAAGGCGAAGAAGTTAGGCCGAATCGCACGGCTGGCGAATGTGAAACAGCTCAAGGCCGGTGTTGAGCTGGCGCAACCGATGCTAGCACAGAGCCTTGCCTCGTTCGATGCCGACCCGATGCTCGCAGGGACACCCAGCGGCTATGTCGATCTTCGGACGGGGGCATTTCTTCCGCCTAACTCTACTCTCAGGATCACGAAGAGCTTGGGAGCTGATCCTGTTGAGGGCGCAGAGTGTCCAATTTGGCTTGAGTTTCTCTCTAGGATCTTCGAGGACAATGCCGAGCTGATCGAGTTCATCCAACGCACCATGGGCTATGCCCTTACTGGTGCCTCTACTGAGCATCGCTTGTGGTTCTTCTACGGCTCTGGAGCAAACGGCAAGTCCGTGCTCGTGGAAACACTACAGCGCCTACTGGGGGACTATGCGGTGCGTTCCTCAAACCGACTCTTCTGCGCAGACCGTCACGGCAAAGAACCGGAAAGCGAGATCGCCGCACTCAAGGGCGCGAGACTCGCCATCGGTGAAGAGTTGGAGGACGGAGCAAAGCTTGCTGAGGCTCGTGTGAAGTCCATGACGGGCGGCGATACGCTAAGCGGTAGATTCCTCTACGGGGAGCCGTTCAGCTTCGAGCCGACTCATACTGCCATCATGTTCGGCAACTCAAAGCCGACCATCCGAGGCACTGACAACGGGATTTGGCGACGTATTGCGCTGGTTCCATTCAGCGTGACCATCCCCAAGGGAGAGCGTGATCCGGAGTTGATTCTAAAGCTCCGAGAAGAGTTGCCAGGTATTCTAAATTGGGCGCTCAAAGGCTGTCGATCATGGCGCGAGGACGGACTCTCTCTGCCATCCATTGTCTCTGATGCTACCGAAGACTACCGCGAGTCTGAGGATATCCTCGCCGACTTCTTAGAACAACGCGTTGCCAGCTCAGACGGGGGGCGTGTGGCGCTTCCGGATCTCTACTCCATCTACTCCAATTGGTGCACCGAGCAGGGTATGAAATACCCAATGACGTCACGCACTCTAGCCAAAGAACTCCGCGCGCGCGGTTGGCGGGATTCAGCGAGCAACGGGAAAAACTTCTGGCTCGGCTGGTCAGTGTCCGAAGGGGCTGAAAACTACTAATCTCCCCAAACTTTTCCTAGTACTCATTCTAGGGGGACTTTGGGGAAAATAGACCTCTACAGACCCTTTAGACACTGTTCCAAAAAAAACAACAACCCAACCATTCAAAAAAGATGAGTCACCCATCAAGCTCTTTTCACGTCCCATCATCCATACCTATCACCCAACTGGTCGTTAATGCGCTCCAGAGAAATGCTGATCGAGCTAAGAACGCTGGCGACCAAATGCTTGTCGATGCCTTGGAGCAGGCTCAGCGGACAGAGGATGCGCAACGGCAAGCGACCTCCGACGCTCAGACGAAGCAGGACAACTACTTCAAGAATCTCAAGAACAGCATGTGGCTTGAGAGCGAGTTGAGGAAGCGGGAGCGCGAACGGGAGAAGGCGAAGGCCGAGGAGAAGCTAACGCCCGGCTCGCTGGATCTTTCGGGACTCCCTCCGGGGGCACAAGTCACGGGGGGGCACTATCGCACGCCGAATGGAAGCAGTATCTCGTTTGACGTTCCGGGCTCTAGTCCCGCTATCGTTCCCTCCGCAGCTCCCCCCTCGACGCCGTCGCCAATTACCGAGCCAGCGCTACCCGAAGCAGGCGGACAACTAGAAAACGAACTGTTCGGAGGAAGCACTACTCCGCTGGATGATGCGCCACCCAAGGTTGATGTGCTCTTGGAGTCCCTGACACCAACGGCTCGTAGACTTGTCATCTCCCATGACGCGATTGTCGGCAAGATGCAGACTCGAGGACTAAGCGGGGCGCAACGAAATGACCTTCATCTGCAGGCCAAATCCCTCCGTGCCCGACTGAAGGACTTCGGGATTGGGGAAGATGTTTTATCTGCCAGAGCAAACCCCGCGCAACCAACTCCACAAACTCAGGCGATCTCGCCTACACCGGCCCCGCCTATGCCAGCTGACCAAGCCGAAACCACGGAAGCCACCGGCGAATTCATCGAGGGCAAAACCTACGAAGACGCTGAGGGCAACCGAGCGCGCTTCACCAACGGACAATTCCAGCCAATCAACTAAGACCATGCCACCATTCAATCCAGCCACAGCGAAGCCCGTCGAGGCTTCCACCACGACAACTAGCTTCAACCCTGCCACTGCTAGAGTAGTCACTCCAGAACCCGACCCGCTAGCTTCAATCGTTGGCCAGCCCTTCGAGGCACCGACCCAGTTCGTAGGATCACAGGCAACCGAACCAAGCAACCCCTCGCCTCTACGAGATCCGGTGAACGCTCTCGCTTCGGGAGCCGTTGACGCAACACTCGGAGCCGTGCGAGGAACCCAGAGTAACGCCTCCAAGGTCATCGAGGAAGCCGCACTCCTTCCCCGCTCCGCAGAGGCCTTTGCGGCCCGCTCTCCCGTAGGACAGGCGCTACGCTCAACAGGTATCGAAGGATTGGCCCAAGAACAGCCTGAGAGCCGCGAGGAGACGCTTGAAGGAACACTTGCTGGCGACATAGCCGCAGAGCTTCGAAGGTCCGCAGAGAGCATTGGAGAGACGCAGAACGAGACTCTGCCAAGGGTGCTTCCAGTGTCCGAAGAGTTCGCTCAATCAACGGCTGGCCAGATCGTTCGAGGTATTGGTCAGATCGGTCCGCAAGTCGCACTCGCCATGTCAGGCCCGCTCGGCGCTCAAGCCCTATTCGGAGACGCCGGCAATCGAGCCGTAGATCAGTTCGATGATCTCAATTCCAAGCGTATCGAGCAACGCGTTCGTGAACTACAGGAACAAGGAATGGATGCCGAGCTAGCCTTCCAACAAGCGAAGGAGGAGTTCCCCAACACCCCAGAGGGACGGGCAATGATCTACGCCGCATCGGGAACCGCAGGGTTGCTCTTAGAGCGGGTTGGAATCGACGCGGCACTTGGCAAGGCCTTCAAGGATGGTGGCAAGCTCACATGGCAAGCCATCACCAAGAAGCTCTCAGCGGGCGGACTCGGTGAAGGAGCTACGGAAGTCCTCCAGACGATGGCGGAACAAGGAGTCATCGAGCTAAATTCGGAGATTGAATATACCGAGGATGAGACTGCAGACTTGTTTCAGACCTTTATCGTCGGCGCGGCTGTCGGAAGCACCGTATCAGGCGGAGTTGTCGCCGGTGAAGTGGTTGGCCAGCAACCCGATCAAGGGCCTAGCCAGCGAACTGAGGCCACGAGCAACGCAGAACAGCCTACGGACGCTCCAGAGACGCCACGGGAGGCTCAGAGCGCCCCACCGAGCACGGTTCCAGCGGATTCACCCGCCACCCCTGCTATTGCGCCTCCTACGGCCAAGGTTGCGAAGGGTGGGGGACGCTCATTTGTTCGCACTCCATCGGGATTGCTCCAGTTCGACACCGAGCAGGAAGCAGAGTCATTTGCTACAGCGAATCCAGAGCAGATTCTTCCGGCTCAACCCGCCTCAAGCAACGACTACGAGTTTCTGGATGATCTCGAACAAGTCCCCCAAGGCCAGACCGCTTTCGTTGTGTCCGATGCCGAGGGGAACGTCGAGGAGATCGTAGCCAACCCCGACGCGGCAGAGCAAATCATGGCCACCATGGCGGGGAGGGGGACGTTCCTATGGGAGGTAGACCCCACGACCGGAGCAGAACGACTGGTTGGAGGTATTCCGAGGGTCAGGATGCAACACGACCCGCTGATTGACGGTGAAGCGGAGACCGATCAGGAGGCTGGCCAGATTCCTACGATCAGCCCATTAGGCAACGTCTTCGAGGGGAGCGTCGCCGATCTTGGCACCAACTACTCTACTGAGGCACGGCGTAGCGCAGAACGCACTCCACAGGAACCAACTACGGCGAGCAATGACGCAGGAACTGAGGGATTCCCTGGCATTCCACAGAGCGATCCGCCGATTCCACTACGCCCGCGCGTTGGTGGCAGAGTGAGTGCTCCTCAAGTGATGGACTCGCTGGCCGGTATTCTCAATGCAGTCGGATCTACGGCTCCTATCAGACAAGGACGTGTCAGAGGGCAGGCCGGAAGTTTCGAGACACGGCCCGAGGTCGCCCGAATCAGAGTCGCCAACGATATCCAGACAGCCACACACGAACTAGGCCACGCTCTAGCCAAGCAAGTAGGACGCGCCCCAGACTCCCCGCTCGGAGACAAGGCGATCAAGGGCGAGCTAGTGAAGCTTGGAAAGAAACTCTACGGCAAGGTCAAGCCAGTGAACGGCTACGCCCGAGAGGGATTTGCCGAGCTGATCAGATTTTCGATTACGAACCCCGACCATGCACGAAAGACCGCGCCCAAGGCTTCCGCTTGGTTCGGCAACTACCTTGAGGCCAACCCCGACGCAGGCGTTGCAGTCGAGCGCTCCAGGACTCTTGCGGCTGACTGGTATGGCCAAGGAGCTATCGAGAGAGCCAAGGCATCGGTGGTCCAGACCTCTGCAATGACTGAGGCGCTTGCAGGTGCCAAGACCTTTGCGAAGAAGAACCTAACGAAGACAGCGCTAATTGAATCAGGCGAACCGATCCGCAAGCTGGTTGAGCAGGCAAGGTCCAAGGGCGCGAATATCCCCGTTGAACAAGATCCGTTCTTCATTCTGTCGGCCCGTCGTCTCACTCACGATGCGATTGCTTCCCATTGGGTTGAGGATGGTATGACGGACTACGCCGGAAACGTTGTAGGCGGTTCGCTCAAGGAGGCCCTAGCGCCCGTGAGAGACAAGCGGGAAGACTTTCTGGTCTACCTCTGGGCCAAGCGTGCCCAAGCCCTTCACAACGAGCAGGGACGGCGCGACAAGAGGAACCCCGGCCTAGCGCTCCCAGACGCGAACGACATAGTTGCACAGCTTGAGTCTCCTGACTTCGAACTAGCGGCCAGCAAGGTCTACCAATGGAACGATTCAGTCTTGGAGTATGCCGCGCAATCCAGCCCCGACTACCGGCGACTGGTGGAGAAGATCCGAGAGGTTGACCCCGGTGCATACATTCCGCTTCAGCGTGAGTTCTCAGAGCTTGATGACATGTGGACCCGATCCGCCAAGCGAGGCGGAGGCAAGGGCAAGGGTGATGCGTTCTTCTCTGCTCTCAAGGGAAGTGGACGTAGAATCAAAGACCCGTTCGAGGCGATGATCTCCCAAGCATCCCACACGGCGCTCAAGGCCCATGAAAGGGCCATGCTTGATGGGATAGTCAAGATCGCCCGTAACGTTGAGGGAATGGGTAACCTCATCGTAGAGGTGCCTCAGGATCAATTGCCAGCGGTGTCACGTGACGTCGCTTCTCTACTCTCGGAAGTGAAGGAGAGGGTTCGGGAGCATGGCGGCGACGTCAAGGTTACCGGCAACATCGAGAACCTAGCGGAAGAATACATAACGTTCTTTGTTCCCAGCCAGGCACCCAAGGGGAAAGACCCGGTGGTTCCGATCTACGAGGACGGCACGCTGACCTGGTACGAAGTGGACAGGGATTTATATGCGACCTTGAAGGGACTCGACACCTACCGACTTCCTAAGGTCTGGGATATGACGCTTGGTAGTTCCACGAGAGCTTTCCGAATGGGCACCACCGGACTACGGGCAAGCTTCAGTCTCGTGACGAATCCTCTACGAGATTTCCGAACACTCCACGCCAACGCACGCAACTCTGCCAACACTGGAAAACTGTTCCTCGAATGGATGCGCCAGATGGGAATAGCGGCGGCAGATGCGGCGACGGGCGGCAAGGTCACCGGTGAGCACCTGCAGTTCTTCGAGAGGATGGGAGGCAACATGGCTACCCCGCTGGGTCAGGACAAAAGCCCGACGCGACGGGCGGCTAAGAGGTTGTTCCAAGGGCGGGTGGTTCGCACGATCGATCCGGGCAACGTCTTCGATTGGATGCGTGACATGCTCCAGTTCCCAGAGACTGCGGCACGAACAACTGAGGTGAAGTTGCTGGCCAAAGATCTTGGAATCGAGATCGGAAAGCCGATGACCGAAGCACAGGCGCAAGAGTTGCTTTTGGCGGGTAAGCAGGTAACAACAGATTTCAGCGCGGCAGGCAATCTTGTTCGTGTGTTCAATACGATCATACCCTTCCTAAACTCACAAATTCAAGGGCCACGCGCCCACGTGAGAGCGGCCAAACGTGACCCCGGCAAGTTCGCAGTTCGTGGACTCCAGGGCACTGCGCTCGCCCTCGGGCTATGGTTCGCCAACAAGGATGAGGAATGGTGGAAGGAGATGCCGGCAAAGGAGAAGTATCTCTACACCTACATTCCGTTCACTGGTCCAGACGGCACCGAGGAGCTACTGCGGCTCCCAAGGGCATTCGAGTTAGATGGGGTGTTCATGGCCTCCACCGAGGCCCTTGCCGACGCTTGGTATCAGAAGGAGCCGGAGAAAATGACCGAATGGTTCCAAGCCGCATTCTCTACCACGAGTCCGAACCTACTACCGCCACTGGTAGAGGAGACAGCCGAGCAGTTGGCCAACAAGGATTTCTTCTTTGATGCGCCTATCGTCCCCCGTAGTGAGATCGACCTATTCCCCGAGGAGCAGGCCGGACAATACACATCGACCGTCTCAACAAAGCTCGGTGAGATCTTCGACGTAAGCCCTAGGAGGATTGACCATGCAGTGCGCGGTATCTTCGGAGGAGTAGGCGGCGACCTATTGCAAGTCTTCGGGACAGGTGCAGGTAGCGACCGTGAAAGCGAGATGGCCGACATGCCAGTCATCGGCACCCTGTTCCAGCGAGGCGGACAGACCCCGCGTAGGCCCAAGAGCATTGACCAGCTGTATGACCGGCTCGACTACGCTGAGAAGCGCGGACGTTCGGATAGGATGGTCGAGACTGAGGAGCAGAAGACCCAGCGCCTATTGCTCAAGGATGCTACGAAGGCTCTAACGGTCCTCAGGCTGGTAAGGAACCGGGCTACAGGAGTGAGCAAGCGCCGCGAGATCGATGCTCTTGAAATCAAGATCGCTCAGGAAGCCAATAAGCAGTTCGACGAAGGCCCCGACCGAGAGGCATTCAAGGCTTGGTTGGAGGAAGGCGTGCTGGACATTCAGTAGATCAATCCGACTCTAATGGATATGGAAGACAGCGAATCAATCATCCCTGAAATCACAGAGATACCCAACGAAACTATTGTTACGGAAAGTGGGGCGATGCGAATGCCTCAGGTTAGTGTTTCGATTGGAGGCAACACCACGGCACTCGACTATGATGTCTATTGGGCGTCAAGGCGAGGGGGGCTTCCAAGCGTGCAACTGTCGTTCGAATCGAATGACGATTCCGTTGTGATAGACATCTCGCCTGATGGGGCAGCTTGCTTAGCGGAGCAACTACTAAAGGCTACAGAAGAAACGCGATTTAGATCCCTAGAAGGCTACCAAGCGGAGCAAACCCCACTAGCTACATTCATCCACGACTGGAAAAGACTAATCGCAATGAGTTCTGAGGAGCAGACACTGGAGATGCTACAAAGCGAGGACTATCGAGCATTTAAGGAAGAAATGGAAAAAATTGAAGGGCTAAGCAGTGAGGGAACTGACGATGGCGCTGATTACTTAAGTAGTGATGGCGACTAACAATAGGCCGATCTAGTTGCCAAATTGACTAGCATAAGGAGGCCATATCAACCCCGGTGGATTCGGTGTCCTCTTTATCTGACTTCTCTTCTGCCTTCTGTGCTTGTCGGCTCAGGACCTCCTTCTCGACCGCTCGGAGTGCGTCAAGGTTGAGGGCCGCTTCAATCTCCCCTCGGAGGGTCTTTAGGTTGCCGACCATAGACGCTGGTGCTTTCGCTCCAAGCTTTGCGACCTCCTGAGCAATATCTGTATGAGCCTCTTGCAGGTGGGGTAGGACTTCCGTCTGGCGCTCCCGCTCGCCCCGCAGAAGGGCCGCAGTCTCCTCAGTGAAGACGATTAGCTCTTCGGGTAGCTTGTTATGCTCTTCCTTGAGGCTTGCCTGATAGCGGTCACGGGCACCATTCAGACCATCGTCGGTGATGACCTTCCGAGAATGGACTACTGAGAGACCGAAGCGCTCTGCCAGGTCCTCCACGTCTTGTGGAATAGCGTCTTGGATGTAGGACAAGGCAAAGGCGCGGACCTTGGCTGATCGCCCCTTTGTTGGTTCTGGGAGAAGTTCACCTAATGGTATCGACATTAATCATTAGATCACTTTATTCATTCTTTCGCAATAGCTAGTATTACGGCGCAAGCGTGATTCGATCCAACGGGCGCGGATCTTATAGGCGATTATATAGCCTTATACCTGCTTATAGATAGAGGAAAGCCGACTTAACCCTGCTTCAATAGCGGCGGCATTGGCTGACAGATCGCCCTCGACGACCTTCTCAAAGAGGTCTGGCCGATCTTTGGAGAGTCGGGTCAGGGTGTAAGAGCGGGAGTTACCTTGGGTGGAGCAATCCATTACATTGTTATCCTTTGCTCTCTTCGCCTTAGCCTTCCCCTCCTCGGTGGTATGGTCGCCGCCACGATCCAGTTTCATCTCTTCCTCATAGAGAGTTTCCACAATGCCATGGCCCTCGATCAGCGACTCAACCTTATCGGGATCTTCACCCCATCCCTTCGGCGGACTCTCGGTGATCAATGCGCGGAGGTTCGGTAGGTCGCCGGAACCTCTCGCCCAACGACTTTGCCCTGCTTTTGGGGCGGCGGTATAATCGGGTGAAGTCTGGGCGAGGAGGGACTGGCGCAAACCAGCATGTGCAGAAACCTCAGAATGAGGGTTCTGCTACCGCTGAAGCCTAGTTTAACTTTGTTAGGCAAAGATAAATGTGGTAGCGTGGAGCCGAATAAAGGAACTCAAAGGTGAGTTGTTGTATGACAAAAAATCAAGAGGAGATTGTTGTTGATGGCGTAGATTTGCTAGAGGTTCTTTCGAATGCTCTTGGAGTGGACGACCTAAACATAGCGGCTATCGACGTACCTGACTGGGGCGGCGGAGAATTCTATATTGGCGAGGCCAAGCTTAGGGGCTCTATCCTCTATCTCCATCCTTCTGGATATGAGACAGCTACTGGATGATCCCTGATAGCGAGCAAGCAAGTGTGTCCAACCTTCGAATTTTGATTCAATAGTGCCTCGCATTGCCTAGAGTTGCCCGCGCCCCAGAACTTACTATAAAAGTTCCAACGAACACTTTTGATGTCATTCATCCAATGTTTTACGAGTGATTCATATATTGCCTCCTCGTGAGATTTTATTTCCGATATAACGAAAGAGAATAACTCATTTTGAACTGGCCTGTAATACCCCATACTCCCCGATGACCAGTCAGGCATAGGTCCCAGAGCAGCATAGTTCATCTTTGCCTCCATACATCGGACTCCTCCTATTTCATCGGGATCCATTCCGCAAACCGAGGCTAGATTTTTGCCAGAGATGACTACAATTCTGTTGCCCTCATGTACCATTCGATTCCTCAGCTTTTTGATCTCCATCTGGATGGGGGCGTGCGCCAAGTTCAGTAACGGCTCATACGCGGGGATGCCCTCTTTCTTAAGCGCGTAAGCGAAATTCTCATGTGCGCCAGTCGGCCCCCTGGCGGGTGTCTTGCCGTGTCGGTTGCTCGCCATGGGCGATTTCCAAGCTAGGGCAAACTCGACAGCAGATGCAATCGCATCCGTGTACGCGAATCCCTTCATGATAACCTCCTCTATCTCTCTCGCGATCTCAAACCCATCATGGCTTTCGTGGAGTTTCATTTTAGCTCTGTAAGCAGCAGCCAGAGTATCTCCCCTGAGCTTTAAGAGCGACTGACCGGCACTCCTTAAGGCCTCTGACTGATCCCCTGGGATAGAAGGAAGCTGTCCAATCTGTAGTGTGAGGCAAGCAAGAGGGCATGAACAGACGGCCACCTCCAGTTCCTCAATCCATGGGCAAGCATCTTGGGTTTTGAGCTTGAGTGGTGGAGCGGCTTTCACGCCGCCAGCGCCCTCTCTCTAAGATAATTGCTAAGCTTTTCCCTCGCCTTGCTGGCGACATCTCCAAAGTCATTGGTGATGGTGGGGCCTGTTAGCGGAAGGCTGGTGAATTCGTCGTTCATTAGTTTTTACTGCGATAGGGGTAGTCCCCGCTTGGTCCTCTATCGAGTACCCTCAGTCAGAATGGCTCTTTCGGCATTACGCAAAATTCCAATCCGGTCAACCGATTCAGGTGTCAGCTCGGTGCCTGGTTTTAGGAGTCCGCTCGACTCTGTGTCGATGATGCTCAATGTGTCTGAAACGCGCTCGATATCTGGAGCCATGAAGTGGTCGCTAAGTGGCTTGCTTGGCGCTACGTGAATCCATTCAGTAGCGACCCTCCCTCTGGCAGGCGCAAGGATGCCCTCAAACCCGCCAAGTTTGACGAACCCTTCCGCGATGACGGGACCAGTGGATTCTTCTAATACCTCACTAAGTTCTCCACGGTCGTCTCGGTAGGCTGCCAGAAGCCGGATTCGCTCATCGAAGTCGTTTACCGCAAGCAGTTCGGAAAAGCTACGGTCTGAATCCTCTGGGTTTCGTAGATCAACTGTTACAGGAAAGTGATCTGATAGATCTTCTCGGTAACGTCTTCTTTCTCCCTCTGGAACGGTGTGAGATCTGAACGACCCGTTAATAACTAGCTCATCCGCCGCTGACTCCGAGGCAAAAATGTGATCAATCATACTGCCATTGGTTCGGGTGGGAGGGTAGTTCTCTTCCGGGCGGAGATGCTGGTAGCCCATTCCCTCTAGATAATCAAACATGTAGCGGAAGGGCGCATACCTAAACGATGAGTCATTGCAGTCGCCAAGGATCACGATATGGGGCTCGTCTCCCTTTGAGGGTAGACCAAGCGCCTCTCTAACATCGTTATTTGTTAGGTCTCCTAGTAGCTTGGCGACCGCAGCCATCCGGTTGTGCAGATAGGTTTCTTGCGAGCTTTTTAGATGAAGCCCAACCAGTAAGAGATCGCTACCGATTCGGCCTTCTGCCTTAAGTCGCATCCAAGCGATGAAGGGGTCTCGGTCGTATACATCTTTCCCTGACACATGGAACTCCCGAGCGTCAAGATTGACTAGCCTCATCAGTTCAAGCCTGTCGGTATTAAAAAGTAGGCCAAGTCTTTTGTCGTCGCCAGACCTCCCCAAGAAGTAGGACCATTCCTCTCCAAGGTTATCGCAAATTTCATTTAACTGGATTGACTGAGGGCGAGAGTCGGTGGAATCCGGGTGATCTGCATCGATTTCGGATACCATTAGAGCATCCGCTCGGATCTCTTGGATCTCGTTTGCGATGAGCGCCAACTGCTCGTCTGTCCTAGGTGGTATCTGATACGGGCGTTCTGGGAATCCCCGACGGTGAGTAGTTCCGAGGGCCTCAAGGTTCCATGAACCCACACGGAAGCTGTCTTGAGCGCCTACCGATATAAGGGTGTTTGCTAGGAGGCAGACTGCAATGAAGGGGAGGCAGGCGATTCTCATGAACCGAGCGTGTCACGGAATCGTAATTGACTGCAAGAACTGAATTTGCGCCCTCTGGAAAGCGGAGCCTTCTTGTTCCGGGGGCGGCCCAAGATCTTCCAATCCTCAGTCTTTTTTGTAGTCGTGTCCGAGGCTCTTTTGTGATGTATTCTCCCATGCCTCTAGATCGCCCAACCAAAGAAGAGATTGCTGAGTTGCCCCGTTGGGCAGTGGTGGCATTTGCCGCTAGGTGCGCTCGGAGGGCGCTTTCTCTGTATACCCTAGAAGATAGGGGCGAGGTGGCGAGGGCAGTCGAACTAGCCGAGAACTGTGCTGCCAACGCCGCCAAAGTCGCAGCCAGTGTCTCTGGTGACGTGGTCAGAGAGGTCTACGCCATCTCCACCGCCCGAATCCTCGCCAGAGGATTTACCCACGCCAACGCCGCCACTGCCGCCGCCAACGCCGTCAACGCCGCTGCCTCAGCCTCCGCTACCTCAGCCGACTGGGCCGTCAAGTATGCCGACTGGGCCGTCAAGTATGCCGCCGATACCGCTGTCTCTGACTCAAAGGAAAAGTGCTCCCCCAACTTAGTCGATGAGGTAGCCGAGCATACTCGCATCGTCGCCTACGCCTTTATTCGCGACGACTTCGATCGCCTAAAGTGGCGATGCGATGAAGGAGACTGGGACGATTCAACCGGAGTTCCTCCGTCTGTCTTTAGTCCCTTGGAAGATGAGGAGCGAGTGTCGATTCAATCGGACCTCCTTATTGAGATCGACCATGGTAATGCTCCGCCTGAAAAGATCGCGGAGATACTCTTAAAATTGGATGAATGGTACCGCATCCGAGATGGTCGAGGGCTCTCTATCAAACCTGAAGGAACCTTAGCTACTATAGAGCGAAAGGGGTACTTGGTATGAGTGAGTTGCGAGGAGAGAGCGAGAGCGATCAAAGGATTTCCATTACAACGACTTATCGGGTTGTTCCAACTGATGATAGAGACCGAGAGCAAGGTGCCTGGTCGAAGTTCGCTGGCTTGGCGATACCTCACTTGGCAGACTTGGTTAAAGAGTGCCTGGCTTTGCCCCTAAACTACATCAAGAAGATTCGCGTTGATAACAGGTTAAAGGAATTACAGTCAGACAAGCTCGAACTCGAGATTGAGGCGGGTAAAAGGAAGGCGGATCGAGAGGGGAAGCTTGTTGAAGATACATTCCATAGCGGAAAAGAGCGGGTGGTTGAGGGGCGGGTCTTGAAGGACGAGGCCCAAGTCCTACTGGAACTTCGAGAGCTAGTTCTGCGTCTTCGGAACGAGAATGGCGTGCGAATTCGGGCGTCTGAGGTTCCGTCTGAGGATGTTCTTGATAGCCTGATACGCCCCGTCCCTGAGATGGATGCTGACAACTCGGATGCTGACAATTAAGGCTAGTAGTCGGCCTTTCTCCGGCTATTCATGCCGTTGCTGGGGGGGGCATCATCTAGAAGATCTCCTCCAGCCTGTCATCGTCAAGAATCCGAAGCTTGATCGGCAACCACAGCTCACACGCTTGCGCCAGTTGACCCCGAGCATCATCGACCTTGCCTTCGGCTAAGAGGTGCGCTGCGAACTCGACTCGGAACTCGGCAACCGTGATCTTGTATTGGTCGCCCACCGCGAACTCGAGAAGATCGGAGAGCTGGCGAGCCCGGCCCCAGTCGTCGATGTGGGGAATGAGACGAAGCTCCAGGTCGAGGATATCGGGCTCACAGCGGTCGATATCGGACATCTGATCAACCATGGCCTTACAACGGGCGTAGTCGCCATGCCGGAAGAACGACTCCGCTTGGTCCAGTAGCTCCATTCGTCCACCCTAGCGATTGATACGGGCGATTGAAGCGCGAACTAGTAGGAATGCCCGTAGTCGCCCTCCTGCTCCTCCTGACGTTGCTCTGCTCCTGTAAGGAGAACCGTCCCGATCTACCCGAGGAGCCGCCTGCCGTGGTCGAGGTGGCGGAGGTGGCCAAGACCGAGACAGACTATCCCGATGGACCGATAGCCGACCATATCGCCCTTCACGGCGTTCTGATCATGGACAACGAATACAACGACGCGGATTCGTTCTTCGCTCTCCACGACGGCACTCGATACCACTTCCGACTGACTGGAGCGGATGCGCCCGAAACCGACCAGCGGTATCCTGATCGAGTAGCAGACCAGGCACGCGACTTCGGACTGGCCGACAATGCGGCGACGGTCGCGCTAGGGCAGGAGGCAACGCGATGGTTCAACGACAACGTCGTCGGCAAAGAGGTCACCGTCTGGACTCGCTGGAGGCAAACCGGAGGCAGGCGCGAGATCCCTCGATACTACTCGTTCATCAAGGTGGGCGACCGCTGGCTGAGCGAGCTACTTGCTGAAAGGGGCTTTGTCCGGTGCCATGGGATCGAGGAGGAGCGCCCAGATGGGTTGAGTCCGGACGAGCAACGGGAGCGGCTTGTCGGGCTAGGGGCGGCACCGTAGGCTTTAAGGGAGGTCGCTACGCCGACTAACCGATGGTCTTGAAGATAGTGACCATCTTCTTGATAACGCTGGCGCTGAGATAGGAGATCACCGTCAGCACAAAACCGATCCTCTCTCGGATGGCGATGAATCGAGCGTGCCAGACGCGCCCTGCATCTAGGGCTTCAAGGTACTCATCCAGAGCATCTTCAAGCTGTTGAGCGAAGATCTTTTCGTTCACCTTCTTTGGGAAAATGAACTGGGTGAATCTCCGCAACTTGGCGAACGGCGGCTCTTTGATTGAGATAAGGTGATCCCTGAGAATTCTCAGAGTAAAGTCATGAAAGCCATTACTTACCCCAATTTTAGCAAGATGGAGACTCATGAAACCAAAGCTAATTGACGTGGCTACAGCCACTAGCCAACGTTCTTCCGTGATATTGAAAGTCGGTAGGACTACCCAAAAAATAGCTAGGAGGAGAACGGTAATACCGTGAAAATATACGTTCTTCATGCTGGCGCTCCAAGTCCTCCAAGTTCGTCGTTTAACTGTGCGTAGGCGTTCCGAGCCGTTGCACCTAGCCCTGTCAGTGAATAGATCCTGAGCTTGCTCTCGGGGCGGTCGGGGCGCTCTCCTAACTCCGATGTGACGAGACCCTTGTCCTCAAGCCGCCCAAGCAGGACGTAGACCGTTCCTCGCTTCAGTCTGCCGTCCGACTTCTTAACGAGTTCGAGCCCATACATGTGGCTACTCGCAAGCAGGTCGAGGACAACGAATTCTTTCGGCGACACGCGCATAGTCTTACTTAATGTCAGACTATCGCATTGTCAAGGTCCTTGATGTTGCGACTCTGCCCAAGACCCCATCGATCCTGAGCGGATTTTTCTTAACAAGCGGGACTCAGCGGTCTAAAAACAACGTATGAAGATGTCACTAGACGATATCGCTCGGTTCCCCAAGGTTGCTTACTACGTCCGCGTTAACCTTCCGGAAATAGTTGATGTTCCAGTCATCGTGAAGGCGATGAAGAACATAGGCCAGATTGACCTGCCCACGCTCAAGGCGGCGCTGAAGTGGGGAGAGGGGCCAGAGATCAAGTTTGTCGATGCCTTAGACGCATGTGGTGAATTCACTCCAGGAGTTGGCTCGCATGAACTCCGCATCAAGACCCGTCTGGCAAAAGAGTTTGAAGCAGGTGGGGGCGTAGAGCAGACAGTCGATGGAGGCTCTGTCTACATCATCGGCGTGACTCTCTTGCACGAATTAATCCACTGGGGGGATGACCAGAACGGAGTGGACCGACCCGGCGAAGAAGGGGAAGAATTCGAAAAAGCGATCTACGGGAAGGTAATACCCTGCTAGTTGGCCTCGATGTTTCCATGGGGGGGGGAAATTAGAGAGAACCCACCGGCAAGGAAACAGACCAAACCCGGACAAGGCATCATGGCGCCGTCAAAGTGCTGGGGAACCTTTAGGCCCTAGGGGGGGGGCTTCGAGGTAGGGGCAAGGTCTACCGCGAATTGGTCATCTGCTTTTTGAAGGGGGGGTATAGATATGAGAACACGACGGCAAGGAAACGGAACAAATCGCATTCCTTCTGGCTCCTCTCCGAAAGTCGCGGGGAACCTTTAACACCCCACCCCCCCCCTCGATTCAGATCAAGTCAGCCAAGCGATCATCATCGATCACGGCCAGTCGGATCGGTAGCCAGGCATCGAAGGCACGCTCCAGTTGTTCCCTAGCAAGATCGCGCTTGCCGATCTCCAACAGCTTCACGGCGTACTCGACCCGCCACTCAGCCGCAGAGATCCGGAAGTCCTCATCCGATGATGTCTCAAGCAGGTGAGCTAGGCCGTTGCCGTGCTTCCAGTTCGCCAGTTCCCCGACTTGAGGCATTAAGCGAAGCACCATCGCGATGGCCTGTGGCTCGCAGGTCTCCTCGGGGTGTAGGTCATCCAGCCGCGCCCATGCATCGAGATATCGACCATCGCGCCACAGGCGTTCGGTGTCTTCTAGGATGTCTTGCATCAGATTCGATGGACGAAGACTTCCAGCCCGTTCTTCTCAGCTAGTCCGATCATGCTCTTAGTTCCTGTGCTCACACCATCCCAGATCGCGATGAGCCTATCGGCATTCTCTGCCATCGTCCGGTTTCTGATCGGTCCAGCCGCTCGACCGTGAGTATCCCAGTCAGGAGGGAACGGAGCGATCTCCACACCGTTCTCGTTTGCCCACCGCTCGCCAAGGCTATCAACGCCCTTTGCGGTGCCTGAGACAATCTGCCTGATCTCGGATGCCCAGCCGGACGCTTCGATAGCATCGAGCACTAGCTGGTATTCGGTGACAGTCCGTCCGCCTGCAATGATCGTCCTCACTCCGCAACAAAGCGCCGGCCCTCGGTGAAGGCAAGTGGCTCGGAGTCGTTTGAAGGTTGGTTCGCGTTGGCCATGAACACAAGAAAGCCCCGGCTACCACGAGGGGCAACCGAGGCTTGAGCGACGAGGAGGCTAGGCCCTCTCTTCTTCCTCAATGATTATATTGAGACGGTCCCGATGGCGCTTTACCTCATCGAGCATCTGAGGGAAGTCCCGCTGATACTTCCCGATGAGATCGACCACCTGCTCGTCAGCAAGTCCGAGGTCGAGCGCGGAAAACTTCATATAGACTCCCGAGCTAGCGATACTGCCAAAGTCCCTTAAGAACTGAAGCAACATCGTTCCTGGCTCGGCACCCATAATAAGGTCCGCGCTTTCGAAGATGTCTCGAATCGGCTCCCACTCGTCTCCTAACGACTCTACAAAGCTGGTGGCGCTTGCTCGTTCACTCATGCTGAAACCTCCTGCTTGCCTACCGACTTGTAAAGCCCTAGCTCCATTCTTATTCCGGCCATGGTGCCAACGCTGAAAGCTTCCTCAAGGCTATACTCATCCATCGGAAATCCCCATCGTTGCCAATGACGCTTGAGCCTCCCGGCCCTTCTCGGTGAAAGCTTCGCGCGGATTATGGCCCCGCCGTTTTCGTAGTCGCATACCTTGACGCTGATTCCGTTGGCCAATCGGCCCTTAGTGATTGCGACCTCGAAGAACATACTAAGCCCGACATCATCCGAGGGAACTGGATACCGGACCTTACGGGCAAGGTCTGCAGGGATTTTATAGGCGCTCATGCTGAAACCTCCTGCTTGCGGGCTTCGATCCGCGCCGCTAGTTCCTCTTCGTAGGCTTTGCGCTTGGCGGTCATCGCGTCCTGCTCCTCCTGCGGAAGTCGGTGGAACGGCACCCAGTCTTTCCCCTGCGTTTTCATGTAGTCCGCGATCCGATCGAGCGTCTCGTGTTCGTCCGCCTTGTCGTGATAGCTCAACATGGACTCTGCCCAGTCCCTTAGTTGCTCACCCGTGCGGATCTCGTCGGCGCAATCGTTGAGGATCCAACCGAGTAGTTCTCCAGGTCGAGTATTCAGAACGTCCTCTGCTAGCTCGAAGGCTTCGAGGGCCTTCATTAGCTTGCCGACCTGCTTGTCATTCATTCTCCGTAGATACGGAATCTTGTTTAGTCGTTTCATTGTCTCAATAGGTCGCCGGACACGCAGAAGGGCTGGCCTGAGATCTGGGCACGACAAGGCCCACCAGCCAAGCGCATGCCCGACGGTTTGTTGTGTCGTTGGTGATTCCGCCTCTCAGATGGCGGGAAAGGGGTAAAGCGGAGCCGATCTTGCCACCTGATTGCCAGTGGCTATTTCGAGGCTCTACGTCGTAGGCACGAAAAAGCCCTAAGTCACTACACTTGAGCGACTTAGGGCTTTGGAAATTGGTTGCGGAGGTAGGATTTGAACCTACGACCTCCAGGTTATGAGCCTGACGAGCTACCGGACTGCTCTACCCCGCGATTAGAAGATTAGTATGGCAGTGACTGGAAGTCCCGCAACTGCTT
>Ga0209187_1001468_pt1 | contig 27069 bp, 13 predicted proteins | sample BantaG_FD_187430 | JGI IMG/M metagenome (GOLD analysis project Ga0209187, IMG submission 187430) | Marine algal microbial communities from Bantry Bay, Ireland - BantryBay_4 metaG (SPAdes) (version 2) | ecosystem: Host-associated > Algae > Red algae > Unclassified | place: Bantry Bay, Ireland...
AAAAAGTATGAGAACCAAAGAAATATAATATCTTGACCCCTACAAATACCTGATCCGTGACCCAGGGGGTCAAACTGCCGGAATCAGGGGGTCAGTTTTAACGGAATACGCAAAGTAACCTGAAGCCAGTGCATAACAAGCGACGATCACGATCATGCTTCTTTCGTCAGCACGACGGATGTCGCCAAACCGGTCCACTATGTGCAAGTTGAAAAAATAAATAATCAAGATTTATTTTGTGAATATATATTTTCTAACTGCTGGAATCCTATGCTTTATGTTAGGACTTATTCACTCAATTCTAGGCGAATATCTGATTTTTAAAGATAAAAGGAAAGCTGGAAATTTAGTTCCAACAAAAGTACATACAGAATTCAAAGAAAGTTATTTGCGAATAATTTGGGCTACTTGGCACTTATCTTCATTTTTTGGTTGGTGTATCGGTGCATTTTTAGTCAAATTATCATTGAAACAAAATATGTTAAATTCTGAGGTTGTAAATTTTATCCAAAGTTATTTTCTGCAGGAATTCTCATGGCTGGAGCATATGATGAATCCAAAGTAAAAATTCCTTTATATGTAATTCATGGAAAGAATGACGGATTATTTAATTATAAGGAAATAGAACATTCAATTCATCAATCAATAAAAAAAGGAAGCAAAATAATTTTTCAATTAGTTGATAAAAAGTCTCATTTTATGGCATGCAGCTACACAGATGTACTAAAGGAGAAAGCATTGGAAATTAATAGTGAAATATTTGGACATTAAAATTATTGATCTTAACAATTAGCAACAAATGTTCCTTGGGCGCAGGGTTATTTAGAAAGTAGTAATTTAGTCTTTAGTTATATAATCATTTTAAGAGATTAGATTCAGCCTTTCCGCGGAGCGAACGGTTCTTTCACTTTAATGTGAGATTTATTTACAATAATTCTGGCTATCGTCAGAACCATTAAGTCACAATTTTGGTGGTGTTGTGCTAAACCCCTATCTGTGTATTTTTGGCTTCATGTGATTTAATTAATTTCCAATGTTCGTTTTGAAGAGACAGGATTCTCTATCTTATTCACGTATTAAATTCGATAATAATTATTCCCTATTTAGCATTCAATCTTTCAAAGATTAAATTGCTGAATTTGGTGACAAGGCTTAAATATGAAGAACATACTAATCACTCAGAAAGTGGGATACATTAACAAAGAGTTCAGACATATGATGATCCTGTCAGATTGGCTAACTTCAAATCCGTTTCCTGTCGTCATTACATTCGGTATAAGCAGGTAAACACGAGCAACATAGTTGCACTTCTTAAAAATCTGAATTTACTTAAAAGGCAAAAATGTGCTAGAATATAAAAAATGTTGTAGAACAAAAATTACTATCCATAAGATGCGGAATAGTGGGAATTGTACAGTGACCTCACTCAGCGATCAGTTCAGCATCTTAAGCACATCGGTCCATTTTTTCATGCAGAATGCAAATTTTCACATCGAGCACATCAGAACTGAAACTACCCCAATGAGCCTTTAAAAAGCCTTTTGTTTTCTCAATCTTTTGTATTTTAGAATTAAAATTTGGTATATTCGCCTTACAGTACTATAGTGTAGTATAGCATAATGTGGTCTTAGTTTACAGTAAACAAACTCATAATTATAGATTATCAATGGCAACAGTTGTCAATAAGGTCCAAGAATTAGAAGAAATAATAGGTTTTTCTAAGCATGAACAAGTGGTTCAGGGAGTCATCAATGCCATAGATGATAAGATTGTGACACAAGGCAGTATGCTTCCTTCAGTGAATAATATGGTGAAAGAATTAGGTTTTGCAAGTAAGACAATAGTTAAAGCCTATAAAGAATTAAAGGAGAGAGGAATCGTAGAATCCAAAAACAGATTAGGATATTTTGTAGTCAATGAAGCAACAGATCAAACGATGAAAGTAGCTTTGTTGCTTTATGCATTTCATCCATTTCAAGAAATATTTTACAATGCATTTAGAGAAGGTGTTGGGGCAAATATTCAAGTAGATGTATTTTTTCATCACCATAATATTGAAGTATTTGAAAATATTCTTAAAAATATTGTTGGAAAGTATGGCATGTATGTAGTAGCACCTATTCCGCATCCATACACTAAAACTATTTTAGATAAAATCCCTCGTAACAAATTATTACTAGTTGATCGCTATGAAGAGTTAGAAGGCGAATTTTCGCACGTCACTCAAGAGTTTGAAATAGCTACCTACATGGCATTGAAGGAGTTAGAAGAAAGTATTCGAAAATTTGATCGACTTATTTTATTCTTTCGCTTCGACTCTCCCATTGAAATACTACAATCATTTGATAAGTTTTTAAAAGATACCAAAATTGAAGGAGAGGTGCAGAGCCAATATATTCCTGGTACTATCCAAAGAGGAACTGCATATTACGCATTGGGTGACGCAGATCTTTGGAATATTTTAAAAGATGCAAAAGAATGGAATTTGGAAGTTGGAAAGGACATTGGATGCGTTGCAAGTAACAATGACCCTGTAAAAGAAATCATTTGTGGAGGTATTACCACTTTTTCTACTGACTTCGAAATGATGGGATTAAAAGCGGCAGAATTTATTAAACATAAAAAAACAATTCAAGAATCGATTCCAAGTAATTTAATTAGGAGAGTTTCTCTCTAGATATTTTTATAAAAATCAAATTTGAAACATCATTATTAACACCAATTAAAACTCTTAAGCTTTATGATATAAAAAACCTTAGACTTAAAAATCAGAGCATGTTTTATTTTATAAATATTCATCCTCTAAACTGTTATGTTTTAAAAAAGCAGCCTCCCCGTTTCGATTGCTAGAAAAGAAAGGCCGCAATTGTTGAAAAAAAATCTACTTTGATGAAAAAAAATCAGAACTCACGACATGTGAGCTATAATAATAGGTGTCTTCACCTATCTCCCAAGATTAAACCACTACTGATCTTACCTCTTTTACTTGTCTTTTTTGCGATACCTGCATTTAGCCAGATCTCTGGAACAGTCACAGACAATAATGGAGAAACGCTTATCGGTGTCAATATAATCGAGAAGGGAACAACCAATGGCACGACCACTGACATTGATGGAAAGTATAGTATAGAATGTCCTTCAGACGCCATACTTACTTTTAGCTATACTGGATTCAATAATCAAGAAGTTGCGATCGCTGGTCGATCAAGTATTGATGTTGTTATGGATGGTGCTGTAGAATTAGATGAGATAATAGTAGTTGGATTCGGTACGCAACGAAAAGTAGATTTGACTGGTGCAGTCGGTTCTATCAGCGCTGACGAAATTGCTGCTACTCCTGTATTAACTGCCGATCAAGCTTTGCGAGGTCGTCTTTCAGGTGTCCAATTATCTAATCGAAGTGGAGCGCCAGGATCTCCAATTAATGTACGAATACGTGGAGTCGGTACGACTGGTAATAATCAACCACTATGGGTAGTTGATGGAGTACCAATTGTACAAACGACGAATATTACTGTTAACACTGCTGCCAACACGGAGAGTAATCCATTGGTAGGTATTAATCCAAGCGACATACAATCTATTGACGTTTTGAAAGATGCATCTGCCGCTGCCATTTATGGAGCAAGAGCTGCGAATGGTGTCATCATCGTTACCACGAAACGTGGTAAAGAAGGACGTACATCTTTAGTATATGATGGTTACTATGGAGTACAAAGTGTCCGTAAAAAATTGGATGTGCTTGATGTAGCAGGTTATACCGCCCTACAATCTGATTTAGGAAGAGACTTTAGTACTTTCTCAGGTCTGCCATTCGTAGATTGGCAAGATGAAGTTTTCAGTCAAGCTGGAATGCAAAGTCATAATATGTCTGCAAGTGGGGGAACAGAAAATATGAACTTCAATATCTCAGGTGGATACTTCAAACAAGATGGTATCGAACTAGCAACAGCTTTTGAAAGATATTCTGTAAAAGCAAATTCAGATATCAAAGTTGGTAAGCGTATCAAGATTGGTGAATCACTTAATATTTCATTTACAGATCGGTTAGTGCAGTCTGAGCCAGGTCGAGCACCTGCTTTCATAGCAGCACAAAATGCACCATTTACAGAAGTATTTGACGAGTCTGGACCAGGAGGGTATGCAGTCATCTCTGCTGATAATGCAGGTCCAGCTGCTGGATCTACTCAGCAGATTGTTGGTTTGAATGATTTAAGTAATAACGAAACAAGAGTAAACACCCGTAGAATTTTAGGAAGTATATATGGAGAATTAGAATTGGCACAAGGATTGAAATTCAAAACTCAAGCGGGAATTGATTACTCCATTGGTGAAGGTGGTTGGTTTAGTAATATCTATAATTTTGGTGGAGCTTCAGCAGCGTCAACGGATGTATTTCAAGTAGTGTCAAAACCTTCAGAATTGACTACTAATATTGCGAATACATTAACGTATACCAATAATTTTGATCGAGGTAATTTGACAGTAGTACTTGGACATGAAGAGACGAACTTTGAGTTTGATAGATTAAGAGGTCAAGGTAGAGGATTCTTAAGTCCATCAGTTACCTTGGTTAATACTGCTGCCAATTCATCAGTAGGCCAAGAAGCAGATCAATGGGCACTAAGAGGTTTCTTAGGTCGGATCGCTTATTCTCATGATGATAAATACTTAGTAACAATTAATGGTCGTCTAGATGCGACATCCCGATTCGCAGATGGTAACAGAAGTGATTTTTTCCCATCAGTATCTGTAGGTTGGAGATTAAGTGAAGAAGATTTCTTGAAAGACAATTCTTTAATTGATGAAATGAAATTGCGTTTGGCATGGGGACAATCAGGTAATCAATTCACAGGAACGAACTTCGCCTACTTGAGTACATTGGGATTAACATCGTTGTATCCTCTAGGTGCAGCGCAAACAATTACCGCAGCACCTACACCTTTTGTATTTGCAAATCCTACTCTGAAATGGGAAGTGAGCACACAGACAGGTGTCGGATTAGATGTAAGCATGATGGAAGGAAGAGTAGATTTTAGCGTTGACCTTTTCCAAAAAGAAACAACTGATATTTTGGTGGGTGTGCCTATTTCTGCAGTATCTGGATTCTTACTACCTCCTGATGTAAATGCAGGTAAAGTCAAAAATACAGGAATTGAAATTTCTGGTTTATACCAAAATAGAGCAGGTAAATTAGGATACAATATTTCTGCAAATTTGACAGCAGTTAAAAATGAAGTAATTGAGTTAGGAGACAACGAAACTCCTATTATCAGTGGTTACTTTGGAGCACAAACACATCGCACAATGGTTGGAGAGTCTATCGGTCATTTCTATGGATATGAAACTGCGGGCCTTTACACTACTCAAGCTGAACTTGATGCAGCTCTTCCAGATGAGTCAGGCACGCCAGAGATTGGAGATATTAGATTTGTAGATGCAAATGGTGATGGAGCAATTACTCCTTTAGATAGAGTCACTTTAGGAAGCCCACAGCCAAGTGTGTTTTATGGGGTGAATTTAGGATTTGATTATGAAGGATTTGATATTGGAATCTTTATGCAAGGGGCTTCAGGATTGAACGTTTTTAATAATGTAAGAAGAACAATGGAATCAATGAATGGTACAGCCAATCAATTTGCAACTGTTGCCAATCGTTTTCCAGCATCTAACGATCTTCCAAGAGCAACTGTTGCAGATCCGAATAACAACAATCGGTTTTCAGACCGTTGGGTAGAGAAAGCAGATTATTTGAGATTACAGAATCTCCAAATCGGATATACGTTTGACAGTGAAAAAATAAGGGGTATTGGAGATGGATTTTTCCAAGGATTGAGACTATATGTATCTATGACAAACCTAATTACTTTAACTAGTTATAGTGGTTTAGACCCAGAAGTAACTCGCGGATTTAGTTTCCAAAAAGGTGAGCAACCTTTAGCATCAGGACAGGATGATGGTTTTACACCGACTCCAAGAATTGTTCAATTTGGAACTAGAGTTTCTTTTTAATTAGTAGCAAACTGTTAGTGAGCGGTGTTTAGTACACTCACAGTTATTGATTAGAACTTTTTTAATGACAATGAATTAATTTAAAAAATAAGAATTATGAAAAAAATATTTTTGTTCTTCTCTCTTACAATTGGCGTTTCATTCATATTTACACAATGTAATAACTTGGATTTAGCACCGCTTGATGGAATCACAGAAGACACATTTTATAAAACCGCCTCTGATTTTAGAGGAGCGATTCTAGCCTCTTATTCGTCCATGCAAAGTTTTAACGGAACGAGTACAGAGAATTTAGGAGAGTGTGCAGAGTGGTGGAAACTGACGTTGATGACAACGGACGATATCACTTTTGACGAAACACAATTAGGAAGTTGTGCCACCAATACAGCGATGGATAACTTCACCTTTACTTCCAACGACAGAGCGTTTCAATCTTTATTTACTCATGTTTATCAAGGTATCTTTAGAGCTAATTTGGTGATTGATAAATTAGCAGAAGAAAACGAATTGACAGCTGATGAAGCTTCATTGTTCGAAGCAGAAGCAAAATTCTTACGAGCATGGTTTCATTTCCAATCATGGAAATACTGGGGTGGACAAGGACCTTTGGCATTAGAAACTCGAAGAGATATCAATGACATTGCACTTCCAAATTCTACTCCTGAAGCAATGTCAGCTGCAATTTTAGAAGACTTTGCAGCAGCTGCCCAAAATCTACCTGCAAGCTGGGATGATTCTAATTTAGGACGCGCAACCTCATGGGCTGCGAAAGCATACATCGGTAAAGTGAACCTTTATACTAAAAACTATGGAGCAGCGATTTCAGCATTTCAGGATGTGTATAATAATGGGCCTTACAGTTTGATGCCAACACACGAAGATGTATTCTCTTTTGATTTTGAAAACAATAGCGAATCAATTTTCGAAATGCAATACGCTTCTAACTCAGATGACAATGGCTGGGTATTAGATGACAACCATTCTGAAAACTTCAAAGCATCACAAGGTATCATGCGTGCATGGTGGCAAGATGCTGGAAGAGGTGCTCCAGGTGGAGGTCTTGGAATCAATATTCCTACTACAGAGTTAATTGCAGAATTTGAAGCAGACGATCCACGGAAAACATCAACGATTTACACTGAAGGAGATACCTATTATGCAGCAGGGGTTGAAGCAACTTACGATCCTGTTTGGTCACCAACGGGTGCTACAATGAGAAAATATCGTGGAGTAAATGTTGCTAAAATGAACCCTGTCAACTTTGCAATTGATTACAATAACGAGCGATTCTATCGTTATGCAGATTTAATTTTGATGTATGCCGAAGCAATTGCTTTTAATGGCGGATCTACAAGTGAAGCGGTAGGATTAATCAATGAAGTAAGATCTCGATCTTGCCCAAGTTGTACACCTGTATCAGAGGGCGATGATGTAGTGGCTGCCATTCAGCATGAGCGGAGAGTAGAGTTTGCATTTGAAGGACATCGTTTGTTTGACCTTGTGAGATGGGATATTGCCGAGGAAGTTTTCTCAGCTCAAGGTATTGATTTTAAGACTTGGGGTACATCTGGTTCGTGGCCAGCAATATTCCCACTACCACAATCAGAAATTGATAGAGGTGGAGGTGTATTAAACCAAGTCAATTAAAATACTTTATAGGTGATCTTTTTTAAAAATTTATCAAATCACTTTAACGTAATAATAGATATACCAGGCGTACTTGAGTTTGGGCTATTTAAAGTGCGAGAATATTTTTTTAAGTTCAAGGCGAAAAAACGCAGGCATATCCATAGATATGGCGAGTATTTTCAACGATGAATTAATAAAATAAACAGTAGTTTAAAGTTCAAACTTGAGTGCGTCTGGTATAGATAGTTTTTTCATGGAAAGTCGATGGCGTAATCAATTATAAAATCGACTTTCATTTTTTCTTTAAAAGAAAAACCAATTTCGCTTTGAGAAAATGATGGAAATACAAAGATGTGTTATTAAATGCAAACAAGCGGTAGTTAGTAAATATCGGGTCTATCGTTCATCATTTATGATTAAATATTTTCATTTAATATTTCTTTCTGCATTATTTTTATTCAGTAATTGTAGTATTGATGAAAAAGAAACCCTCTTCGAATTGTTAGATGCAGAAGAAACAGGGATTTATTTCTCTAACGACCTTTCTAATTCAGATTCTCTTATCGCATTGAGTTTTGAATATTTATTCAATGGCAGTGGTGTTGCCATTGGCGATTTTAATAATGATGGTTTATCAGATGTTTTTTTTACTGCGAATATGAAAAACTCCAAGTTGTATCTCAACGAAGGAGACATGAAATTTATAGACATTACCGAGACATCAAATATTGATACCAAAGGGAAATGGGCAAGTGGGGTAGCAGTAGTTGACATCAACCAAGATGGTTGGCTTGACATTTATATTTGTGTAGGAGGTCTTTCCACGGAAAATGAAAAACGCTCTAACCTTCTATTTATCAATCAAAAAGACAATACGTTCATGGAAGAGTCAAAAGCATACGGCTTAGATGATTCAGGCTACAGTATTAATGCTGCATTCTTCGATTATGACCAAGACGGAGATTTGGATATGTATCTACTCACCACAGAACTAGATCCATATAACTGGACAGATTTTCGTCCAAGAAGAATTAACGGCGAAGCCTCCAACAACGATCGTTTATACCAAAATAATGGTAACAATACGTTTACAGATGTCTCCAAAGAAGCTGGTATCCAAATAGAAGGATACGGACTAGGAATTGCACTTTGCGATTTAAATAAAGATGGAAATACCGATCTCTACATCGCAAATGATTTTTTAAGTAACGACATCATCTACATCAACAATGGCGATGGTACGTTCATAGATAAAATTGATGACTACCTTGCTCATACGAGTCGAAACGGAATGGGCATCGATATGCAAGACATCAATAATGATGGTCACACTGACATTATGGTTTTAGACATGCTTCCCACAAGCAATGCTCGTCAAAAATCTATGTTTGGTTTTTTCAATTATGATAAATTTAAGTTAGGAATAGAAAGCGGTTACCAACCTCAATATGCTCGAAATTCTCTTCAACTCAATAATGGGAATGGCACCTTCAGCGAAGTCGGACAATTGGCAGGAGTTGATAGAACCGATTGGAGTTGGTGTAGCTTATTCGCAGATTTTGATAATGATGGTTGGCAAGATTTATTTGTGACTAATGGTTATCGTCAAGATATTACCAATATGGATTTTGCGACCTACAGTCGTCAAGTCACTTCATCCCAGATTGGAACAGACAAAGCGAAGCGCAAACAAATGATGACGAAACTTTCCAGTCTTCCAGAAATAAAAATGACGAATTTTATTTTTAAAAATGATGGAATAATTTCATTTAAAAATAAAACCAAAGAATGGGGATTTGATTTACCGACGTATTCAAATGGAGCTGCGTATGCAGATTTAGATAATGATGGCGATCTTGATCTAGTCATCAACAATATAGATGAACGAGCTTTTGTTTATCAAAATAATTTAAACCAAAAAGAAAAAAAAGACTCTTCCAATTATTTGCGTGTAAAATTAATAGGTAAAAAGAATAACTTACAAGCAATCGGAGCAAAAGTAAAAGTAGTGCTAGAAGATGATAAATTACAAATCAGATTAGTATCTCCTTATAGAGGTTATTTATCTTCTGTCGAAAATGTATTGCATTTTGGTTTGGGAAAAAATGAGATAATAGATAGAGTTGAAGTAGAATGGGCAGATGGAAAAATACAAACCTATGATAGAATCAAAGCGAATCAAATTCTAGAAATTAAATACGATGAAACAAGTGTGAGAAGAAATTTTGGAACTAAAAATCAAGAATCTTTATTTGTGGAGAGGGATATAGGAACGAAGTTTACTCACCAAGAAAATGATTTTGTAGATTTTAAAATACAGCCTATACTTCCACATAAACATTCACAGGGAGCCCCTGCGCTCACAGTCGGTGATGTCAACGGTGATGGATTGGAAGATTTTTATGTTGGTGGTTCAGCAGAGTTTAGTGGGAAATTATTTTTACAACTAGACGACCGAACAGATGGTATTGAAGATAATAATTTTAATAATAAAGATCTAAACCTAGACAATGATTTTCACGATATGGGTGCATTATTATTCGATGCAGACAATGATGAAGATTTAGATTTGTATGTAGTAAGTGGCGGAACAAATTACCAAAGCAAATTAGCCATGTATCAAGATCGCTTATACTTAAATGATGGCAAAGGAAATTTCACCAAATCAAATGGCCTTCCGAAAATCGAAGCAAGTGGAGCAAGTGTTATTGCAGCCGATTATGACAAAGATGGCGACCTCGATTTGTTTGTCACAGGAAGAATAGTTGCAGGTGCATACCCAACTGCAGCCAAAAGTTATTTATTAAGAAATGATTTTAAAAATGGTCAAGTCCATTTCGCAGACATTTCAAATGAATTGCCTAATGATGGAAAATTAGGCTTAGTGAGTTCCGCGCTTTGGACGGACACAGATAATGATGGACTTACGGATATATTGCTATGTGGCGAATGGATGCCCATAACTATTTTGAAAAACCAGTCAGCCAATCAGACTAATGATGGAAAAAGCTTCTCAGAAAAAATAGAAATTCCAAATTCAAATGGTTGGTGGAATAGTTTGACTGCAGGAGATTTTGATAAAGATGGCGACATAGATTACATAGCGGGCAACTTAGGGTTAAATTCTCGATACGAAGCATCAAAAGAAGAACCCGTTTGTGTTTATGCCAAAGACTTTGATAAAAATGGTCGAATTGATCCAGTGATATGCCATTTTATCGAAGGGCAAAATTACATTGCACACTCTCGCGACATGTTGATAAAACAAATCAATTCCATGCGAGTGCGATTTAAAACTTATACCGATTATGGAAATACGCCTTTTGAAAAATCTTTTACAAAAGCCGAATTATCAGATGCTTTAATTTTAAAAAGTGAAACCTTCACGACGAGTTATATAGAAAATTTAGGCAATGGAAAATTCGATATCCAGCCTCTTCCAATAGAAGTACAGGTTGCTCCAATCTTCGGAATGATTTCGGAAGATTTTAATAGTGATGGAAATTTAGATGTGATGATGGTTGGGAATTCTTATGCGACAGAAATTATGGTAGGTCAATACGATGCTTGTATAGGTATTGTTATGTTAGGGGATGGAAAAGGAGGGTTTAAATGTAGCCCTTCTGTACAAAGTGGTTTTTTTGTAGACAAAGATGCCAAAGCATTAGCAAAAATCATGTTAGGTGAAAATGAACCAACTTATTTAGCCACGAGAAATAGGGAGAGTATCAAAGCATTTACAAAATCAGAAAATGTAAAAAAGATAGATATTGTAAACATAAAAGATAGTGACTTATTCGCAATGATTCAAGAAGTAGATGGAACAAAATATAAACAAGAGTTTTATTTTGGATCCAGCTATTTGTCTCAATCATCTAGAGTATTAATCGTTCCAGTAACTGCAAAACAAGTAACAGTTTATGACATCAATGGAAGAAGTAGAACAGTTAAATTTTAATTGTTGAAATGAACTTTTATCTAAGATATATTAAAAAAAGAGTGATTAGTGGAATAAAAATTTTAGATAATAAGATTTTTAGACTTGAAAAGTATGTGGACCATGTGAATATGTGTTTAGCAAAAAAAAGTGTTGTAAAAATAGTTGTGTTAATAGGTGTTATGTCAATTCTACAAAGCTGTCAAAAGGAACTTAAAGAGAAAGTCGTTTTTCAATTGCTCGATGCTGATTATTGCAATATTGATTTTACAAATTCCATCGAAGAAAACGACACCTTCAATATGTACGCCTTTATGAATATTTATACAGGCGGAGGAGTAGCAATAGGCGACATTAACAACGACGGACTAGAAGATATTTTTTTCTGCGGCAACAGAGTCTCCAGTAAATTATATCTCAACAAAGGTATGCTACAATTTGACGACATCACCCAATCAGCAGGATTGATGACCACTAAATGGTGTACAGGAGTTTCGATGTTGGATTTAAATAATGATGGTTGGTTAGATATATATGTCAGTGTAACAGGTATCGGATCAGATGAACAGCGTGCCAACCTTTTCTTTGAAAATCAGGGCAACCCTGACGAATTAGGAAATGTAAGTTTCATAGAAAAAGCTAAAGATTATGGCTTAGCTGAAAGTCGCCAAGTGATGCATACAAGTTTTTTTGATTACGATAGAGATGGTGATTTAGATGCGTATATGATTGTCAATCCTGTCAATTATACGCTAGGCAACGTAAATAATGTAAGAGCCAAGATGGTTAATGGGGAAAGTGAAAGTACCGATCGACTTTACCGAAATGATAATATTAAATTCACAGACGTCTCCGCCGAAGCAGGGATTCAAATCGAAGGCTACAGTCTTGGCATCTCTACTTGTGACATCAATAACGATGGCTGGCAAGACATCTATGTATCGAATGATTTTTTGACCAACGATATTTTATACATCAATAATCAAGATGGCACCTTTTCTAATAAAGCAAAAATGTATTTGAATCATACTAGTTTTGCAGGAATGGGAAATGACATCAGTGACATCAACAACGATGGGTTGGCTGACATTTTCGTAGTCGATATGTTACCAGAGGATAACCATCGGCGACAATTGATTATCCCTGCATCAAGTTATGACAAATTTCAACTTACCCAAGAGAAGGGATACGAGCCACAATACACTCGGAACACGTTGCAGTTAAATAATGGGGACGGCACATTCAGCGAGATTGGACAATTGGCAGGCATTGACAAAACAGATTGGAGTTGGAGTAGCTTGTTTGCAGATTACGACAATGATGGCGACAAAGATTTATTTATTACCAATGGATTTTTACGAGACGTTGGCAATCTTGATTACATAAGTTATCAACGTGAACAAAATGCATCACCTTTTGGAAAAAAGGACGAACAACATAAAAATAGATTAAAAGCGATTCAAGAATTAGGCGCTGCTAAAATTCAAAACTATGTTTTTGAGAATAAAGGAGATTTATCATTTGAGAATAAAAATATTGCTTGGGGCATTCCTCAAAAAACATGTTCAAACGGTGCAGCTTTTGCCGATCTTGATAACGATGGAGACTTAGAAATGGTCATCAGTAATGTAAATGATAGGGCTTTTATTTATGAAAATAAATCAAATGAATTCAGTGCAAATCATTTTCTAAAAATCAGTCTAAAAGGGAGCAAAAATAATCCCAAAGGAATTGGTGCAAAAGTAATCGTGCATACTGAAAAGGGAAAGCAATTTCAACAACACAATATTTACAGAGGTTATGCATCGACGATGAGTCAGCTAATTCATTTTGGATTAGGTGAATTAAATCAAGTAAAAAAGTTAGAAGTATTTTGGGCCGATGGAAATCATGAAGTGCTTTCTAATCAATCTGTGAATCAAACTATTATGATTGATTATAAAAATTCAAAGCCTTTTCAAGAAAGTGAAAAATTAAATACGAAAGAATTATTTACTTTAGTAGGGAAAGAAATTGGATTAGAGTATTTACATCAAGAAAAAGAATTTGTAGATTTTAAAGTCCAACCATTGTTACCACATAAACATTCTCAAAATGGACCAGGCATAGCAGTCGGTGATGTTAATGGTGATGGCTTAGAAGATTGCTATATTGGAGGTTCAGCAAATTTTGCAGGACAGATTTTTTTACAACTTGGCGACCAGATAGGTGGTAAAGAGAATAGAGAATTTGAAAAGTGGGGTCAAGATTTAGATGCAGCTCATGAAGACATGGGGAGTTTGCTTTTTGATGCAGACCAGGATGGCGATCTCGATTTATACATCGTAAGTGGCGGAAGTAGTTTGAATCAAAATCCAAATTTGTATCAAGATAGGTTGTATCAAAATGATGGCAATGGGAATTTCACAAAACAAGTTAAAGCATTTCCTAAAATGCAAACTAGCGGTGCAAATGTGAATGCGGCGGATTATGATAAAGATGGCGACCTTGATTTATTTGTAGGGGGAAGAATTATTGCAGGAGATTATCCAAATCCTGCACAAAGTTATTTATTGAGAAATGATAGCAAAGGAGGTGAAATAAAATTCTCTGATATTTCAAATGAGCAACTTCCAAAGAATGGAAAACTAGGTTTGGTCACTGCTGCACTTTGGACAGATTTTGATAATGACGAATGGATAGACTTGATGATTGTCGGCGAATGGATGCCAGTTCTTTTTATAAAAAATAATAATGGAGTATTAGCATTTGATGCACCTTTAGAAATTCCAAATTCAAACGGCTGGTGGAATAGTTTGGCAGCGGGAGACTTTGATAAAGATGGTGACATAGATTACGTCGCTGGAAATTTAGGGTTGAACTCTCGCTATAAAGCGAGCCCTGAAAGACCAGTTTGTGTCTATGCCAATGACTATGATAAAAACGGTCGAATAGATCCAGTGATGTGTCAATATATTGGCGATGAAAATTATGTAGCACATCCTCGAGATTTATTAATTCAACAAATTAATGCCATGCGTGTTCGTTTCAGAACTTATTCAGGGTATGGATCTACATCATTTAGTAGAATATTTACAAAAGAAGAATTAGATGCTGCAATGGTTTTAAAAAGTGAAACTTTTGCGAATAGCTATATTGAAAATTTAGGTAATGGGACATTCAAAATCAAAGAACTACCAAAGACTGTTCAGATAGCGCCTTTATTTGGAATGTCTGTAGAGGATTTTAATGAAGATGGAAATTTAGATCTCATGGTAGTTGGGAATTCTTTTGCAACAGAAGTCTCCATCGGAAATTATGATGCCTTTAAAGGATGCATATTACTCGGAGACGGTAAAGGAAATTTCAATACAATGCCTGCAAAAGAAACAGGTTTCATCTTAGACAAAGATGCGAAAGGTATTTCCAAGTTGCAATGTGGCAATAACGAATCACTTTATTTAGTGAGCAGTAATTCAGATTCATTAAAAGTTTTTTCACATATAAAAAATAAAACTGAACGTACGATTACTTTTTTACCAGAAGATGCATATGCCTTTTTGAAGAACAAAGATGGTTCCTTTATAAAACATGAACTTTATTATGGCTCGACTTATTTATCTCATTCTTCTCGGACTTTGATGATTGGAGAAGGAGTAATAAGTGTTGAAATTTTTAATAGCAAGGGAGAAAGACGAACTTTGGATCATTCAAAAGAAATATAGAATGATTCAAAAATCGAATTATATGGTGAAGAAATTTGAGACGATAGAAATATAAAATATGCGATTTAATTTGTACATATTAATTCTAATACTTTTTTTTTCAGCATGTAAAAAAGAAGTAACCGACGTGGTGACTTTGGATGCATTTTCGAAATACCAACAAGTGAAATGGAACGAGACTTTAACAGATGTTATAGTTGCTGATATTTTTACACCACCAGTTTGCAGTCGAATTTACGCATGTCCACATATTGCAGCCTATGAAGTATTGGCAGTAGAAGATCAGAACTACAAGAGTTTTGCAGGTACCTTAAAAGGATTGGAAACTATCCCACAACCTGACTCTAGCAAGGAATATTATCTGCCACTCGCAAGTATGGTCGCATTTGCAACGGCAGCTAAACCTTTGGTTTTTGCTTTTGATAAAATCGATACTGCGGAGATGGTTTATTTGGAAGAGTTAAGTAAAATTGGAATTGCAAATGATATTTTTAAAAATTCTGTGACTTATGGGAAAGCTGTCGGACAACATTTAGCGAATTGGTCTTCGAAAGATGGTTACCTAGAGCGCACAGCATTGTCTCAATATGTGTTATCTAAAGAGGAAGGAAAATGGCAACCAACGCCGCCTAATTATATGCCAGCTATCGAACCTAATTGGAACACGATGCGGACGTATGTGATTGACTCACCCGATGAATTTAAGCCAGCATCTCCAACAGATTTTTCAATAAAGAAAAATTCAAAATTTTACAAAGAGGCGATGGAAGTGGTAGAGGTGACAAATGCCTTAGATGAAGAAAAATTAGAGATTGCAAAGTTTTGGGATTGCAATCCAAACGTTTCACATACGAAAGGACACTTAATGTTTTTTGATCAGAAGATTTCTCCAGGTGGACATTGGATGTCGATTGCAGGAATCGCAGCAAAGCAAAAGAAGTTATCCATGGTTGAAACGGCGAAGGTATTTGCGCTGACGAGTATCACTTTGGGTGATGCGTTTATCAGTTGTTGGGATGAAAAATATCGAAGTAGTTTGATACGGCCTGAAACATATATTAATCAACATATAGACAAGGATTGGAAACCTATTTTACAAACACCAGCTTTTCCTGAACATACCAGTGGACATAGCGTCATCTCTTCTGCAGCAGCCGTGATGTTAACAGCATTGTTAGGAGATGGCTTTGCTTTTACAGATACAACGGAAGAAAAGTATGGTTTGCCGATTCGAAAATTCCAATCATTTTTTGCTGCGTCAGATGAAGCAGCCATTAGTCGGTTGTATGGCGGTATTCATTACATGCCAGCCATTCGAGATGGAGTAACTCAAGGAAAAGCGATTGGAGATTTCATGGTAAAAGAATTAAGTATCTGGACAGTAAATATCAATGAATAAGACAATAGCATTTTCGGCGTTAAGTCGAAATGAAAATATCAAACAAGTAAAATCGGAAATTTTCGATTTGGTCGTCATAGGCGGTGGTGCTACGGGAACGGGTATCGCACTGGATGCAGCAGCAAGAGGATTGAAAACTGCTTTGGTGGAGAAAGGGGATTTTGCATCAGGGGCAAGTAGCAAATCTACAAAATTGATTCATGGCGGATTGCGGTACCTCAAACAATTGGACATGGCTTTAGTGAGAGAGACAGGAACTGAACGAGCAATAGTTCATCGTCTTGCACCGCATTTGGTATTGCCAGAAAAAATGTTGATGCCAATCATCAAAGGAGGTACTTATGGAAAATGGGCAAGCTCGTTTGGCTTAATGATCTATGATATTTTGGCGGGAGTAAAAGCCGCGGACCGTCGGAAAATGTTGTCAAAGGAAAAGACAATGCAACTCGAACCACTATTAAATGAGAACGGATTAAAAGGTAGCGGGTACTACGCAGAGTACCGAACAGACGATGCTCGATTGACAATTGAGTTGATGAAGACAGCTACACAATATGGAGCGATTGGATTGAACTATTGCAAGGTGGAAGATTTTATTTATGAAAATGACATTGTAAAAGGAGTGTTGTGTACTGATAAATTAGATGGTCAAACTTTTGAAATCAAATTTAAAAAAGTTGTTTCTGCAGGAGGACCTTGGGTAGATAAATTGAGAAAAAAAGATGGGCTAGTTAAATGGAAAAAATTGCATCTAACAAAAGGAGTTCATATTGTTTTTCCTCATGAAAAATTTCCATTGAAGCATACCACCTATTTTGATAGTCCTGATGGACGAATGATTTTTGCTGTTCCGAGAGGTCGCATCACTTACGTAGGTACGACAGATACCAATTATAAAGGCAACTTAAATCGAGTAGTTGCTAGTCAGGCAGATTCAGCATATTTGCTTAGTGTGGTGAAGTATGCTTTTCCATCAGTTAATGTAGGAGTCGAAGATATTATCTCGAACTGGGCTGGATTACGCCCATTGATTCATAAAGAAGGAAAATCTCCATCGGAGCTATCTAGAAAGGATGAAATTTTTATTTCTAAAAAAGGATTAATTTCGATTGCTGGTGGAAAATTGACAGGGTATAGAAAGATGGCAGAACGAATAGTTGACTTAGTTATCAAACAAATGGATGATGTGACGAAAGTGCCTTTTGGAAAATGTAAAACAGAGAAAATCCCTTTAATGCTGGAACCATTGGCTAATACCAAAGCAGTTCAAAGGTATATTTATGAACTTGAAAAAATAATATTAGAAAAGGGTTTGGTGAAATATTATGCGCGCTATCTGGTGACCAATTATGGTAGGCAATCAAACCTTATTATAGAAAAAATGAATGACTTTTCTGACCAACCAGAAGTGGCATTAGGGAGAGCGGAAGCATGGTTTTCAGTACATCATGAAATGGTAAATAGGGCAGAAGATTTCTTTGTTCGACGAACAGGGAGGTTATATTTTGAAATAAAAAGTATTAAGCTCATGAGAGAAGTGGTGATGAATGATTTGCAAATGTATTTAAAATGGGACGATACTCGCTTAAAAGCAGAAAATAAAATAATGGACGAACTGTTATACGATGCGACTCATTATTATGAAAAAGAATTAGAAGCGGTTTCTTAATGTCCGACATAACATACAAACGCTTTGTAGAAAAAAACACTAAAATCATAATATGGATAGAATGAAACAAATCAATGACTTTCCAGGCATTACGATTTTTAATGATAATAAAGGTTTTCAAGTGTCTACGGAATTATTGAGTAATGACGATGGCATTTTTATTTATAAGTTTTCTATTAATTCTGAAATCGTAGCTACGCCACAACCCATTACATTGCGTTGGAAAATTCCAGCTATTAATGTAAAGGGAGTTTGGAAATGTGGAGGAATTCACGATAAGCGCCAACAATACGATTGGGAGTTAGACCATTTACAATCTAGAATTTCGGTAGATGCACCTGTCATATGTGTCTTTGGTTTCAATGATACAAATACAATCACTTTTGCTTGCTCAGATGCAATCAATTTATTAGAAATGAATGCCTTGCTTAGGGAGGAAGACAATCATTTATATTGTCATATTACATTCTTTAGCGAGCGTCACCCTGAAATCACAAATTATGAAGCTGAGATTAGAGTTGATACTCGCGCAGTTTTGTATTCTCAATCTTTACAAGATGTTACTGTTTGGTGGGAAACATTTGAAGATTTGATGCCTCATCCTGCCCCACCCGTAGCAATTGCACCGATGTATTCTACATGGTATCAATTCCATCAAGATTTGGATGAAGAAGTATTGTTGAAAGAATGCAAAATAGCAAGTTCTATTGGTTATGGATTACTACTGTTAGATGATGGATGGCAGACAATGAATAATAATCGTGGATATGATTATACTGGAGATTGGCAACCTGATCGTTTTGCAGATATGTCTTCATTTGTAGAAAAAGTCCATCAGACTGGAATGAAATTTGGGCTTTGGTATTCTGTTCCATTTTGTGGAAAAAAATCAAAAGCTTACCAACGCTTTAAAGGAAAATTCTTAACAGAGGATCATCGTTGGGCACCTGTCTTTGATGTTCGATATCCTGATGTGCGACAATATTTGATTGATACTTATACCAATGCGGTAAAAGATTGGAATTTAGATGTTTTGAAACTAGACTTTATCGATGATTTTAAAGTCTATCCAGAAACAGTTTTAACTAAAGAAAATGGGCGGGATTATGCCAATGTCAATACAGCGGTGTATCGATTGTTAACCGATGTGATGACATCTTTACGAGCAGTAAAACCAGATATAGGAATTGAATTCCGACAAAAATATATAGGCCCGGCACTTAGGAAATTTGGAAATATGTTTCGTGCATTTGATTGTCCGAATGATCCTGTTTCGAATCGGATTCGAACTTCAGATATCAAATTGTTGATGGGTGACTCTGTCGTGCATTCCGACATGTTGACCTGGCATGAAGATGAAAAAGTAGAGCTGGCAGCATTGCAAGTTTTGAATGGATTTTATGCAGTCCCACAAATGTCAGTTTATCTAAAGGAAGTTTCGCCGAGTCACATGAATATGATAAAATTCTACACCAACTATTGGAAGGAAAATGCAGATATATTGTTAAAGGGAAAATTTAAACCAATGAACCCATTGGCTAATTACCCTATTTTAAAAGCAGAAAGAAATAATCATGCTATCATCGGTATCTATGATGATGTCATTGCGGAGTTTAACGGCGAAGAACAAATTGATATATTAAATGCCAAGACGACTATAAATATTGTGCTTCGAAATAAAGGATTAGGAGGAGATTATCACTTGAAGACTTTTGATTGTGAAGGAAATAGGAAAAAGGATGAAATGGTCAATTTACCAAAAGGTATAATTGATTTGGAAGTGCCAGAAGCAGGAATGATGAGTATAAGAAAAGTGTAATCATATAGCGGTTGGCATTAGCTGGTCGTATATTATAAAATATTAGAGAGATTGAATATAAAAGCCATACAAGAGATAACAGCATATTCACGAGGAAGAATAAATATAATCGGAGAGCATACAGACTACAATGATGGTTTCGTATTGCCTGCTGCAATTGATAAGAAAACAGTAGTAACGATTCGTCGAAATGGAGATGATTCCATTTGTAATATCACTGCCGAGAATAAAAGTGAATCTCATCAATTCGATTTAAAAAATTACTCTCGGATCAAAAGTGGATGGCAAAATTATGTTATGGGTGTGGTGCATGAATTGGAAAAAATAGGTGGAAAATTAAAAGGGTTTGACGCTTCGTTCTCAGGAGATGTGCCGATAGGAAGCGGGATGAGTTCGTCGGCGGCATTAGAGTGCAGTTTTGCATATGCGCTTAACGAACTATTCGAGTTGGGTTTTGATAAAATGCAAATGATAAAAGCTTCCCAAATGGCAGAGCATAATTTTGTCGGAATCAAGTGTGGCATCATGGATCAGTTTGCCAGTATGATGGGAAGAAAAGATAAAGTAATGTTATTGGATTGCCGGTCATTGGAATATCAATATTTTCCGTTGGAGTTGGGTGAGCATCAATTATTATTATTGAATACCAATGTTTCGCATTCCTTAGCAGATTCAGCATATAATGAACGAAGAGCGCAATGTCAAGAAGGATTGCAAATATTGAAAAAGCAATCTAGCGATGTAAAAAGTCTTAGAGATGTAACGAAAGAAATGCTGGAGGAAGTCAAGTCTTCGATGAATCCAATTGTGTATAATAGATGCAAACATGTTGTTGGAGAAAATCAACGTGTACTCGCAGCAACTGCTGCTATGCGATATGGACAATTAGAAGAATTGGGTAAATTGATTTATGCATCTCATCATAGTTTGCAACATGATTATGAAGTGAGTTGTAAAGAACTAGATTTTCTTGTAGAAGAAACAAAAGACAAAGCTTTTATATTAGGTAGTCGTATGATGGGAGCAGGATTTGGTGGTTGTACCATTAACTTGATTGATAAGCAATTCGTATCTGGCTTTATTGCTGAGATTACTGAAAAATATTTTGAAAAATATAAAATAGAACTAACTCCTTTTGAAGTTTCGATTGAGGATGGAGCAGGCTTTTTAAGTGTTTAAGTCTGAAATTATTTTTGTGCTTTTGATACGTAACATTACAATATAAATTCTTATATATAAAAACACATTTTAAACAAATATCAATATTTGAATTTTCCTAAAAAAAATAAAAACTCATGGTGGGAAGACCCAACGATTTTTAATGTGGGGCAAATAAAACCGCATGCTCATTTTATATCTTTCCCAGATGTAGATACCTTGTTGCACTCTAAATTAGAAGACTCACCTTTTTATTTTTCCTTAGATGGGAAATGGAAATTTCATTATTCCAAAAATCCAACTGAGCGCCCCGTTGATTTTTATAAAAAAGAGTTTGATGTAAAAAACTGGGAGGATATTCAAGTTCCTGGCAACTGGGAAATGCAAGGTTATGGAATACCTATATATGTGAATGCTCGTTATCCATTCCCTAAAAATCCACCTCATGTTCCACATGATGATAATCCCGTGGGTTCTTATAAGAGAGATTTTATACTTCCTGAAAATTGGGAAGACCGAGAAATATTTATCCAATTTGGAGCAGTAAAGTCTGCAGCTTACTTTTGGCTGAATGGTGAGTTTTTAGGCTATAATCAAGACTCCAAAACACCTGTAGAATTTAATATTACAAAACATTTGCAAAATGGAAAAAATGAAATAGCTGTAGAGATTTACCGCTATTCGGATGGTTCATATTTGGAATGCCAAGATTTTTGGAGGATCAGTGGAATTGAGCGAGAAGTTTTTATTTGGGCCACACCTAAAATTCATATTCGAGATTTTTTTGTAAAAGCGAATTTGGAAAATGATTACCAAGATGGTATTTTAAATGTAGAAATTGAATTGGAAAATTTTCGAGATTTAAAAGATTTGGGAAACTGCTCTGTTGAATGTTTATTGTTAGACAATGGAGTTGCTGAAAAAGTAGGAACGTTAAATGAAATAGATTTTGAAAATAATAAAACAAAAAATATTTCTTTTTCAAAAAAAATAAAAAATCCTAAACTCTGGACAGCCGAAACGCCAAATCTTTATCAGTTAGGTTTAATTTTAAAAAATGAAGAAAAAGAAATTATAGAGGTCGTAGGTAGTAAAATTGGCTTTAGGAAAATAGAAATAAAAAAAGCTCAGTTGCTCGTCAATGGAAAAGCGGTGACTATGAAAGGAGTTAACCGACACGAACACGATGAAGTAACAGGACATGTGCTGACAGAAGCAAGTATGTTATTAGATATTCAATTGATGAAGCAACACAACATCAACGCCGTTAGGTCGAGCCATTATCCAAATCATCGTCGATGGTATGAGCTGTGTGATGAATATGGATTGTATGTGATAGACGAAGCGAATGTCGAGGCTCATGGAATGGGTGCACGTTTTCAAACAATATATGATGAGTCAGCACATACTTGCGCATTAGCTAGCTTTCAAGCAGCTCATTTAGATCGTGTCAAAAGAATGTTAGAACGATCGAAGAATCATCCTTCAATTATTATTTGGTCAATCGGGAATGAAGCAGGGAATGGCGAAAACATGAAAATTGCATATGAATGGACAAAGGAAAGAGATGACTCTAGACCTACGCAATACGAACAGGCTGGCGAAGACGAGAATACAGATATTGTCTGTCCGATGTATCCGAAGATTGAAACGATTGAGGCGTATGCAAAACGTGCTAATGAGCGACCGCTGATTATGTGTGAATATGCACATGCTATGGGAAATAGTTTAGGTAATCTGCAAGAGTATTGGGATGTGATAGAAAGCTACCCGAATTTACAAGGTGGATTTATTTGGGATTGGGTTGATCAAGGGATTTTGGCTCATGCCCCTTCTCAAGATTTGACCTTTAATCATCCCTTGAGATTGGAGGCTGAAGAAGGAATTGACAAATTAAGTGAAAGTCAAATCTCCAATCAAGTGGCGTATTGGAAATATGGTGGTGACTTTGAAGGCAAAGATATCCCAAACGATGGCAATTTTTGCATTAACGGATTAATGTTTCCAAATAGAAAGATCCATCCCATGATTTTTGAAGTCAAAAAAGTGTATCAAAATATCGGCGTAGAAGCGATTGATTTGGAGAAAGGATTTATTTCTATAAAAAATAAATTTGATTTCATTAGTCTTAAAAATGTATTGTTACGATGGGAGGTTTTGGAAAATGGGTTTGTAATTAATAAAGGAGAAATAGAAACACTAGATATTTTACCTCAGCAAAGTAAGAGGTATCAAATTCCTTTTTCTTTTACTAAAAAAGAAGTAAAAGAATATTTTATTAGTTTTTATTTTTTTATAAAAAATGAACAACCGTTAGTTCCTTTAGGGCATGAAATTGCGAGAACACAATTGGAATTAACTGTTTTGAATAAAACAATTCATAGTTTTGAAAGTACGGAGGAAGAACTTGAACTAATTGAGGAAGACGATTTTTTCAAAGTAGAAGGAGAAAATTTCTCCCTAGTATTCTCAAAAGAATCCGGAACGCTTGAATCATATATTATTAACGATATAGAAAAAATACAAATAGGAGCATTACCAAATTTTTGGAGAGCTCCGACAGATAATGACCTTGGTAATTTGATGCAAGACAGATTAGCAGTTTGGAAGGCGGCGAGTAAAAACAGAATGGTTCAGTCAATCATGAGTGAGATAGTTTCTTCTTCAGAGATAGAAATACAGACCATTTTTTATTTAAAGGATGTTGATTTAAAATATAAATTGATTCAAAAAGTAATGGCAAATGGAAGTATTATAATTAATGGTTCTCTTTTACCTTCAGCGAAGGAGTTTTCTGAGTTACCAAGATTTGGATTATCGATGCAATTACCCAAAGAATTTGAAAATCTAAAATGGTACGGTCGAGGTCCCCACGAAAATTATTGGGATAGAAGGACAAGTGCATTTTTAGGAGTTCATTGTAGTACAGTTGAAGAACAATATCATCCCTATATACGACCACAAGAAAATGGAAACAAGACAGATACTCGGTGGTTGGAATTGACCAACAGAAAAGGAGAAGGATGGTTAATCCAGGGAATGCCGAGATTTGATTTTAGCTCCTTGTTTTACACATCGGATGATTTTGATTTAGGTAATACAGAGCAACCATTAAAGCATACGATTGATTTAAAACCAAAGGATTTCATTACTTTAAATATTGATTATCGACAGATGGGTATAGGTGGTGACGATAGCTGGGGTGGGCACACACACGAGCAGTATAAACTTTTATTAAAAAGTTATGAATTTCAATTTATGATAAAACCGATTATATCATTAGAGAAATTGCAAACCGAAAAATAAAAAAAATATGAATACAAATATTTCTAATATTGACCTTGGAATCGTTATTGGATATTTTATCCTTGTACTTTGTATCGGATTCTATATCGCTCGTAGAACAAAAACCGGTGAAGACCTCTTCCTCGGAGGGCGATCTTTTGGTTGGGGATTGATTGGGCTTTCTCTTTTTGCGTCCAATATTTCAAGTTCAACTATTATTGGTTTGTCGGGTGCCGCATACACGACGGGGATAGCGACCTCGGTTTACGAGTGGATGTCGGGGCTTCCTTTAATTATTGCGGCAATGATATTTGTGCCGCTGTATTTGCGTTCGAGAATTACGACGATTCCGGAATTTTTAGAACTTCGATTTGATCGACGATCACAATTATTCTTTTCTTTCATCACGATTTTCAGTACGATTATGGTTGAGACGGCAGGAGCATTATATGCAGGGACACTTGTTTTGCAAGCATTTTTTCCAAGTCTTCAGATGGCACCGACAGCTTTGGGACTGGCAGTAGTTGCTGGAATTTACACCGCATCAGGGGGATTGAAAGCTGTGGTATTTACGGATGCTATCCAAGCAGTGATTTTGATTTTTGGATGTAGTATTTTGACTTTTATTTTATTGGATAAAGTAGATTTTGATATAGCCAGAGTAATTGCAACAGCCCCAGCTGAACACTTTTCAGTCGTTCGTCCGATGGATGATACTAGTTTACCGTGGTTGGGGTTATTAGTAGGAGTTCCATTTTTAGGATTTTGGTATTGGTCAACAAACCAATATATTATTCAGCGAGTTTTGGGTGGTAAAGATATTCGGCATGCTAGATGGGGAGTTATTTTTGCAGGATTTTTAAAAATAATTCCTTTGTTTGTGATGGTAATACCTGGAGCAATCGCATTGACATTATATCCAAATATCGAAAATGGAGATGCAGTATTTCCTTTTTTGATTTCTAATGTATTGCCGGTAGGACTTGTAGGTTTAGTATTAGCAGGATTGATTTCAGCGATTATGTCGAGTGTGGATTCTGCATTGAACTCTTCTTCAACTTTGGTTGTAATAGATTTTATCAAACCCAATAAACCTAATATCATGAGTGATGAAGTGGTAAAATACGGAAGAATAACAACGATTGTATTTATGATAATTGCTGCATTATGGGCGCCACAGATTGCAAATTTTACGGGACTATGGGACTATTTACAGCAAATGTTTTCTATTATAGTCCCCCCTATTGTTGTTATTTTTTTAGTAGGAGTTTTCTATAAAAGAGGAAATGGAGATGGAGCATTTTGGACATTAGTATTGGGTACAATAATCGGAATTTTACTTTTTATTTTAGGGGAAAATGGAATGTGGTCATTGCATTTTACCGTCAATGTAGGATTTATGATTTTGGTTTGTACTGTGATATTTATTGTCGTTAGTTTAATGACAAAGGCTCCTGATCCAGAAAAAATAAAATTATTAGTTTACCGCAAAGGACTAGTTATGGATGGTATGGATGGATATCCTTGGTATCAAGATTATCGTTTGTATATGGTGATTTTGGCGGCGATGATTTTTTATATATTAGGAGTGCTTTGGTAGAGGAGTTTACCGAATTATGCGTTTGAAGTGCAAATTGGATAGCAGATAAATAAAATCTGTTATTTAAAATACAACTATCCGTTTCTCCTAGAGAGGTATTTATTACGCATCAAACAGAATATAATTGCTGCCAATATTGATCTTAAGCAAAGGAGAAAAGAGAATAATAATCGAATAAAAATGATTCGTCATAAATCCTGATAATAGCCGAACTTACGTTTTCTTTAAAACGAATGTTAATACTTCATTCGGTGGCAGAATTGAAGTATTAGAAAGAAAATTATTAATGATGAAATTCAGACACTTAAAGTGAACCAAAAAAGTCAAAAAGAGCAAATAGCAAACACAATTGTAGATTTTAATGAGAATAGTAAGCATTTTCAGTAACAAGCTAAGAATAAGCAATTGATCCGTAGACTACAAAATAAGTTGAGACAATTACGATTGGTAATAGAGAGGGTAGAGGATAAAAGTTATGGCATTTGTGAGCGTTGTGGTAACCTTATTAGAGAAGAAAGATTATTGACAATGCCGACTGCATGGTCTGATTTTAAAAAGAAATAGGTTAAAAGTCTTCGCTACAGGAGTAAATAATCATAAAAATTTTCTTTATAAATACGACTTAAATTGAATAGATTAAGATTTTAAAATAGCATTCGAAGAATTGAGAATTATACAAATGCTAAATATAACATAGTCTAGCCAACCCCCTTTGATACAATAGTCAGAAAAGTAGGATAAGAAAAACTACAGTGTTTTATGGCTTTGTTGCATGAATATATTATAAAAAATGATCAAGTGTTGTATTTTAGAGTTGCAAAACTGAGAAAACACAAACTACTTGATCACATGACAAA
>Ga0209187_1001469_pt1 | contig 27062 bp, 29 predicted proteins | sample BantaG_FD_187430 | JGI IMG/M metagenome (GOLD analysis project Ga0209187, IMG submission 187430) | Marine algal microbial communities from Bantry Bay, Ireland - BantryBay_4 metaG (SPAdes) (version 2) | ecosystem: Host-associated > Algae > Red algae > Unclassified | place: Bantry Bay, Ireland...
ATCCAAGCGGGATTGAGATCGGCCGAGGTAACACCATTTTTGTTAACAAGAATTGCAGAACTAACTGGTAAACGTAGCTTGACAGCCAATTTAGCACTATTAAAAAATAATGCCAGAGCGGCGGCAAAAATCGCCGTCGCTCTGGCATCATCGTAATAATCGATTAAATGGCCTTAAAATCAAGAGTACTTAAATGAGTTCTAGTCGGTCTTGGCCTTAAACTATTTTGGCTCTACTCATAAGTAGCTTCGTTATACGACTACCTTCTTAATCAGCCGCACCTTGTGCTGGTGAAGTTGTGCCGTCGAAAATTTTCAAAAACTCAGTTCTATCCAGCACTTCATGCTCTAGCAACGCATCTGCCACTTGACGCAATTTATCTATTTTTTGTAGAAGAATTGCTTCGGCCTTTTCATAAGCGGACTCAATAATACGGCGCACCTCACTATCAACCTTGCGCGCAACTTCTTCGCTATAGGAGCGTTGTTCGCCAAAGTCCATGCCCATAAATGGATTGCTGTCACCCTGTTCTAACTGTAGCAGACCAATCTCCTCACTCATGCCATAACGGGTGACCATTGCCTTGGCTAACTTTGTCACACGTTCAATATCGTTGGTTGCACCAGTAGTTATCTCTTTAAAGATAATTTCTTCGGCCACACGACCAGCCAACAAGCCCGCAATCTCATCCTCGTACTCAGCTTGGCTTTTCATGGTTTTGTCTTCCTCAGGCAGCGGCATGACATAACCGAGCGCCTGACCACGGCTTACAATCGTGATCTTGCCGACGCCATCTGTATTCTTTAACGATTCCATCACAATTGCATGACCAGCTTCGTGATAGGCAATTGTATCGCGATCCTGTTTTGCAATCACACGACCACGGCGGGCGGGACCGGCCATCACGCGCTCAATGGATTCGATAATTTCATCCATGCTGATCGAGCGCTTATCGCGGCGTGCAGCCAGAATAGCTGCTTCGTTGACTAAGTTCTCGAGATCTGCACCAACCATGCCTGGTGTTTGTGCCGCAACAACATCCAAATCGACATCCATATCCATTGGCTTGCCGCGAGAATGTACGCGTAGAATTGCTTCACGTCCTTTACGATCGGGTCGATCGACAATTACTTTCCGATCAAAGCGTCCTGGGCGCAACAGTGCTGGATCCAAAATGTCTGGCCGATTTGTCGCAGCAATGATCACGATATTTGTTTCCGTATCAAAGCCATCCATCTCAACCAGAATTTGATTAAGCGTTTGTTCACGCTCATCATTGCCGCCACCCATGCCCGCACCACGATGTCGACCAACCGCGTCGATCTCATCAATAAAGATAATGCAGGGTGCATTCTTCTTGGCCTGTTCAAAGAGATCGCGCACGCGGCTTGCACCAACGCCCACAAACATCTCTACAAACTCCGAACCAGAGCTACTAAAGAACGGAACGCCTGCCTCGCCTGCAACAGCTTTAGCCAGCAATGTTTTACCCGTTCCGGGTGATCCGATCATCAGCACACCGGTGGGGATGCGTGCGCCCAGCGCTGCGAATTTTTCGGGTTCGCGCAGAAATTCTACAACTTCTTCCAACTCTTGCTTGGCTTCATCGGATCCAGCCACATCATCAAATGCAATGGTAGGACGGTCGCCCGTATCCAGCTTGCGCGCTTTGCTGCGCCCAAATTGCATTGCTCGGTTCTGTCCGCCCGCACCGGCTTGGCGCATGATAAAGATGAAGAATGCAAAGATCAAAATCATCGGCAGCAGCATAATCAACCAGTTGAAGATAGCACCGCTATTTGGTGCAGGCTTCACATCGAGCGGCAGGTCGGTCAATCTAGATTGAGAGATACCTAGTGCAATTAATGTAGAAGGCAGACTTTCGCCCTCCTCTTTGCGGCTCTGTTTTATGCCGCCATTATTTGCAAGCTCAATATATATGACCTCACCCTGTACGTTGAGCTCCTTTACCTCACCATCATTAATGTATTGCGCGACTTCGTCAAGCCCGATTATATTTTGACTGTCGGTTGCGGAATCAAAAAATTGACGCGTACCAAAGATAATCAGCAACGCTAAAAGAATCCAAAACCAGCTACGATTGAAAAAGTTGCCTAAATTTGTTTTAGGGCTTTTATCTTCAGAGCCATTCTGCTCCGGACGTTTTTGATTTGAAGATGTTTCATTTTCAGACATATTTTTCTCGATTTAGTTAACTTAGATTGAGAATAATTATTCTCTCGCTCAAATTAAACTATAGTTCTTACAAAATGTAGGGGTCTTACTCGTACATCGCTTACGCTCTATCCAACCTCGATAGACTTTCCAGACGACTTCTAAGGTACGCAATTGCCCTGTAATCATGCCATGTTTGCATCAATATTTCAGTAAGAAGGTGTGCCTTTTCGCAACCATCGCACTATACTATAAATATATAATATAACTGTAAAGATATGACGAAGCAACGCTTCAATCCGACGAATACGGATTGAGAAATTGCGGCGGGTGTGCAACCGGCAAATTGGACTCAACGGTTACGCGTATAATTTTAGTACTGTACGAGCGTTGCGCCTCTAAGCCATTAAAGCGCCTTCAAGATCTTCCCGATGTCTGTGCCAACGCTATGTGTACGAATTTGATGCAAAGGCAATAAATCGCTGGTAACTTGAGGATCAGGACAGGCCGATTCACTTGGCTTGTCGCTGATACAAAGGATAAGACAACCGCGTGCTTGCAGCCACTCCGCAAGCTGCATCAACTCGTATGTAATAACAATCTCCTCATCAAGCATATCTACCACAGACATCGAATCGGGAACATTGCCCATATGCGCGGCCGTAGCAATAAACTCTTTCTCGCGCAGCCGCTTAAATGGCGTCGGATCACCAACGTGAATCCCTGTCATAATCGACTCATGCACTTGGCGCAACCGCTCTCCTGCACCAGATTTGATCATCATCGTGGAATGAACCCAACGCGCAAATTGAGCAAAATTATCGATGCTTCCACTTTCGACTTGACCAATCAGCTCATCTAACTGGACAAGCTTTGCATTTAAGGTTAAACAAATGTACACAAGATAATCGAGATTGTCTTCTGTGAGGCTATTATATTTTGATTGACTTAACTCGGTAAATTGCCGCTCGAATGCGGCCTTATCAAATCCACTGCCAAGCACCGAATCCATTGTGCTATAAATACCCTGCAGCCGAGCCTCGTTGATCATACTATCGTTGCGTCCACGTGCGCCGATGAGCGTCTTGTCAATATCTATGATGATAGCTGTCTCTTCGCCAACTTGCAGCCCATTTTCTAATAAGGCCGCCATCCAAGTTGTTAAAGCTGCCCATCGATTCGACTCGTAAATATTAGTCTCCGCATCAAGAGCCCCCGACGCCTTCTCTTCTAAATCTTCCGAACCGATAAAACAAGAACCGTACCATCGACTTAGCTCACGAACATTTTGAAACGCCTGCCCATCGTTATAAAGCGAATCACCGATAACAAGAAGCTCTTTAATGTTTTTGGCTGCACCGCGTAATCGCTGTGCTTCTTCAATAAACCAAACAGTTGCCGCAGCATATTCATCATCATGTTTCCGAGGAATCGAATTCCCCGATATCCCCATCTTTCCAGCAGCTTTTTTAAGACCCTGTATCTGTTTATCTAATGGTTCAAGATTGCGATAAATAAACAAATCACCAAATCGATCTGCGAGCTTTGCCTTTTTAGCAACAATCATCTTTGTCGGCAAATCACCTAATGCAGACGACGAAGCCTTTACTTTTCGAGCCACTGGTACCTCCTTGAACATGGGCTAATAACTTTTTGTAGCATACAACATTTTCTTTAAATACAGTATAACGCACCCTGTCAAAAATAGGGATAGCTAAATGCATATGCACACGTGAATAAAAGAGCGATCACGCAAATATGTGCGTTTTTAAGAGCAGAGCAGATTAAAATGTGGCTCAACCGGATCTTATCTGGTTGAGAGTGGCACCAATCATCGCGGGTTCTCTATGTCGAGTGCGTCGCACTGTTCACCAATGGGTTCTGGCTCGAATTACTCTCCGAACAGTGCGACGCACTCTGTCAACCATATGAGACTTCGAAGAGCCAAAAATGTTTTAAATTACACTAAAGAGTACCGTACAATGTTCATGCAACAATAATTGTTGCATTGTATACGTTACACAAGCAAATAGCAAGATGAATGCCGATTCAGGCGTAAGCACGATCTTGTCGTGACAATCTTTACATGCGCCCACTGATACCCGTTAGCTTATCCCCAGTCGCGGGCATCGACCATGGCTGAATCGGCCGCGTTTAGATCGTCGGACGAAACAAATTCGATTTCATTTGCGCGCACGCGACACGCCTGCTGGATTGCGGCGTGCAGCGGCTCGACAAGGGAGCCGGTCTCTGCGGTGCTGTCATTGAGGGCGATTTTCACTAAGAAATGATCTTTGTCATTTGGACGGGAAACAATGCCTTGCACTGCGCTCGCCCCGCCGCTTTGGCCCGTTACGGCTGCCACGGCAAAACGTAGCTGGTTGGGGTGGACAAACATGCCGCGTACTTTGCTCGCTTCTCCACTGCGCCCGACCAACATGATCGCGGCCATTTCTTGCTGGTTGGCGTCGGGATTCTCGTTCATGTAAATGGCCATGTCGCCCGTGCCTAAACGAATAAGCGGATATGCCTTGCTATAGTTTGTAACGACAACCTCCCCCGCCTCGCCCGGGCCTACGTGCTGACCTGTTTCCGGGTCGACAACCTGAATAATTGGATCCGCCATTAGCTTCATGGGGCGACTGCCGTCGAGATTAATCGCCAAAACACCTAGCTCGGCTGTGGCGTATGCGTTGCAAATCGTCAGGCCATAAGTATCCACGAGCAGGCTGCGCTGTTCGGGAAAGAGCGGCTCGGCGCTGACTAATGCTTTGGTAAGCTTGAGATCGCTCTTTGTGTTTAGTCCCATTTCCTCGGCTTTTTTTAGCAAGCTGATCAGAAAGCTGGGCGTTCCAACATATGCGGTTACGTTTAAATCCTGCATGATCTTGATTTGCAACTCGGTGTTGCCTGGGCCAGTCGGCACAACCGTGCAACCCATACCCGCCAGCGCACCATCTAGCAACATGCCTGCTGGCACCAAATGATAAGATAGCGCATTGATAACCACATCGCCAGGTTCGAACCCAGCTTGACTCAGTGCAGATTGTGTGACGGATGAAGCATCTTCCTCTTCTCCGGCATCTGGTTCATAAATTGGGCCGGGCGACATAAAGATGTGGCGTACCTTGCTCAGTGGCACGCCCAACATGCCGCCAAAGGGTGGATCCGCTTGCTGCAAAGCGATGATGCTATCTTTTGGCAGGATTGGTACGTTGGCCAGATCGGCTTCACTCTGAATATCGCTCGGTTGGAGGCTGTGCTCATCAAAACGAGCGCGTACGGCGGGAGCGTTGTCATATGCATGTTGGATCAGGTCACGGATACGTTGGTCGCGAGCCATGGAAACTCCTTTATTTCTATTAGGTAGATGGCAGATCTATTTCTTTGTCGGGAGTGTATCACTGGATTTAATCGAGGTAAAGATTGGACGGGTGAGGCTAACGCCTAGACGATAATTAACTGATTTCGCCATCGCTAGCCATGGGGTGAGAATGGGAAGAAATTGAAATTACGAGGACGAAAATAAGGGGTAGCTAGGAATGAATTCCCAGCCTGATACGGAAAACATGATAAATCACGTTAAAGTTATGGCATCTAACCTGTTTTAACAGGTTTCCCATACTAGATGCAGCGGGCCGCCCCACAATTGCTCAAAGAACCTGTTTTATTTTTGGAATGACCTAATTTTTAGCTTACAGCGAGTGGCGTATGGGATAGGACATTTGTTGTATAGGTCAAATGACTAACCGATGATACTGCATTCGGTAGACGTAATTATTTTTGTATCGTGATACCATTCTTTCACCGCAAAAACTTTAGTTCGTATTATAAGAAGGAAAAATAATTATGTTTGGCACATTTGGTTTATTTGTTGCAGGTTATGCTGTAGTTAGTCTGCTCGCATCGGCTTTTTTTGTGGCCGCATGTGTTGTCTCGGGTAGAGCATCTCATGTCGGTGATAAACTATTTCATGCGTCTCAGTTAGCACAGCAAGAAGCTGCTGCCGCTCTTCAACCTCGTGCGGTGATTTCCAAGGGTAATCACCGCAACCTTACTATTGATGATGCTGATAATACTGAAGACGATAAAGAAACAAAAGAGAAGCTAGAGTATAAACGAGAGGTGATTGAATCAGTTATGAATGTATTGAATGGGCAATCCGAGGAAGCTTCTTAATATCAATGGTTCCCTCTTACCCAAGCCAACGCTTACGCCGTTTGTAATGTTTTACATCTCGATAGCTTTTGCGTTCTCCACTTGAACCTAACCCTAAGTAAAATTCTTTAATATCTGCATTTTGGCTCAATTGCTCGGCGGTTCCGTCGAGCACGATGCGGCCATTTTCCATAACGTACGCCTCGGAAGCTGTCTTGAGCGCAACATTAGCATTCTGCTCGACGAGTAAGATCGATACGCCTGTCTCTTTATTTACCTGACGGATGATGTCGAAGATTGTCTGCACTAGAAGTGGTGCCAATCCTAGCGATGGCTCATCCAGCAGCATTAGTTTCGGCTTTGCCATTAGCGCTCGACCGATGACCACCATCTGCTGTTCGCCACCTGACAGATAGCCGCTTGTGCGATCACGAAAGTCAAGCAGACGAGGAAAAAAGTGATATACCTCGTCCAAATCTTGGCGGATGATTGCCGCCGATGCCCCGCGAAAAAGCGCGCCGGTACGCAGATTTTCTTCTACGGTCAGATGTTCAAAAAGTGGTCGCCCCTCTAGCACCTGTACAATTCCCATCCGCACAATTTCATCCGGATCCATATTGTGGATCGGCTCACCACTCCATTCGATGCTGCCGCGCGTTACCTCACCCTCTTGCGAATGTAGCAACCCCGAGATTGACTTAAGTGTGGTCGATTTGCCTGCGCCATTAGCACCCAACAGCGAAACGATTTTACCATCACCAACGGTTAGAGTTACGCCGCGCAGAACAAGGATAACGTCGCTATAGACTACTTCGATATTGTTTACTGTTAGCATGTGTTAGAGAGTTAGAATTAGGGATTAGCAACTGAGAATCGGGATGGGCTATAAACCCAGTCCCTGATCCTCAGTTGCGTTGTTTAGGCCATTCCAAAAATTAAAATGTATAGTATGGCCGCAAGCTACTCCAGAAAACTGTTAATATACATATAATTATTTTTCTGGTTTAGCCTTATTCTCTCGTATCTGGCAATCTGAAGAAGTCTTGCACTACGGTGTAATCCATGCTTTCACCATTCCACTCCCACTGGCGAACCTGTGAAGAGTGCGTGGCGCGGCTACCATCAGCTGTATCCAAACGGAGAACGCCAGCGCCTGTTACGGTGCCCATTGATTCCATAGTTGCCTTGACATTCGCACCCGTCAACCCATCAGGTCCATATTCGTTGAGTGTGGCTTCCATGACGTGATCCATCATGAGGAATGCTGAAACGGTCGTAAGATAGGTTGTTGCTCGTTCGCTTTCTGGGTGACCAGCCGACTCGAATAGCTCCATGGCAATCTGTACGCCCTCAAGATCGGTATCGCTCCACCATGCATAAGGGAACATGCCATACGTGCCGTCGGCAATCGCAATATTGTCGCCCAGAATGTTTAGCACATCGGTGTTGAAGCCCCAGTTAACCGTACCAACAACCACCGAATCCCATAGACCCAGCGCCCGCACCGTACCGATGACCTGCGCCGTGCCAAATGAAAGTGCCTGCGAGTAGATCACATTTGCACCATTCAATGCAAGTGTCTGCACGCTGCCCGACACGTCTGCATCTGGCGAGATCGCCTGCTCTTCAAGTGGCAGCACCGTTACGCCCAGACTTTCGGCGTAGGCAATGGCTTCTGGCGTAGTTGCACCGCCACCATATGCACTGGCCCAGCCAATTACACCTACGATAATCTCATCGCTTGCGCCTTCGGGCTTAATATCGGCCCAGTTTTCTGAAAGAAACTGAATAAAGCCAGCAAATTGATCTGAGTAGATCGGCCCCGAGCCAAAGGTATATCCATCGGCTGGGTTGTAGAATGCTTCGGCATTTAAGCCCGCGGCAAGGTTCACAATCTCATCTTCAACCACGCGATCTTTTAGCGCAATGGTTGCACCGCTACCATACGTAAAGAGTACAACTGGCTTTGGATCTGCTGCGCGGAAACCTTCGTAGCAGGTCACCTCCATTTCAGGATTGTAGTTCGTTTCGCAGAAATCAAGGGCCATGGTTGCACCACAAACACCGCCATTATCGTTGATGTAGCTGATAACGTCTTCTGTTGCCAGCGCAAAGCCTTGCCCCAAAATCGAAGCCAGTGGACCTTCGCGACCGGCCTGCTGATACATGACAATTTCTTCGCCTGTTAAGTCATGCGCACACTCAACCGCATCCATCGAGGCCGTCGAGCCCATTGCCGCGGAATCATCGTCGGCCACTGACTCGCCCTCTGCATCTTCGGCAGAGGCAGAAGAGGTCTCTGGAGCTGATTCGTCTGCGGCTGATGCTTCTGATGCTGGTGCCTCTGCGGCTGGTGCTTCTGCCGCTGGGCTGGCACATGCTGCCAGCAGACCGATCAGCGCCAATGCGAGTAGATAGTTAAACCACGTTTTTTTCATCTGTTTTCTCCTTGAATTATCGTTAAAAAATGTAGGCTAATCAAACTGTAGAAGTAGAGGAGTTTATCGCGCAAAAGGTCGCAATCGCCACGCCGCCAAAAATTGTCCCCAACGATGGGCTAGGCCGCGTGGCTCGAAGATTAAAAATAAGATCAACACCAGCCCAAAGAAAATTGGCCGAAATGAAGTAAGCAACTGCGCCGCCTGATCGGGGAAGACATGTGCCAGTAGCTCGCCCATCCAAATGGCCACATCATCCAGCAGAACAATTGTGATCGCGCCTAAAAATGGCCCCAAACGTGTGCCCATACCGCCGATGACCAACATGCCCAGAAAAAAGATCGAGTCTTGCAGCCCGTAGCCAAACTCGGTGCCAACGCCACGCTGATAGTGTGCTTTGAGCGCACCTGCTACGCCAGCCAATGCAGCCGCAATAAAGAAGGCCCGCAGCTTGTACCCATATAAGTTGACGCCCAAAAGCTCAGCGGCTAGATCGTTGTCGCGCACTGCTACAAAAGCGCGCCCCAGCCTCGTCCGTGTGATATTGTTCGTCAAAATCGTGGTAATAATCAGCACCACAAACGCGATGATGAAAAAGTTCATCGGCTCTTTCCACGCAATGCCAAACATTTCGGGCGACGGCACGTCAATCGCACCGTTTGTGCCACCGAGAATCGGCTTCCACAAATTGCGTGTTGCCCATGGAATAATAAATTGAGCAGCCAATGTTGCCATGGCCAAGTAAAAACCCTTTACACGCAGCGACGGCAATCCGAAGATCAACCCGATTGTGCCAGTCGTCAACGCGGCTAGCGGAATTGTCAACACGATTGGCAATCCCCAGTGCGTTGACATCAACGCAGACGAATAGCCGCCCACGAGCATAAATGATGCTTGCCCTAGCGAGATTTGACCGGCCAACCCAGTCAGAATGTTTAGGCCCTGTAGGGCGATGATCGTATAGGCAATTTGGTTAAGGGTTGGTGCCCAGTAGCTCTGATTAAAGCGTGGGGCAATCAGTATTGCGATAATTGCCAGCACGGCCAGAACCGCCTGCTGTGGTTTGCGCAAAATGCGCATATCTTGTTCGTAATGGCGGTCAAAGTCGCCTGCTGTTCTTATTGTCATTGAAATTTCTGAATATGTTTTTCGATTAGCGAATGATAGTAATTTGGGCCATGGCTATAGACTACTTCAAATCTATTTATATCAATCGCAATTTCTTTCGTCGCTGGATGTAGCCATCCAATCATTTCGATTAATTCTCTGTATCTGGTCTGCAAGTCGCAACCTGCGTTCTGATCCTCAAAACGAAGAACAGATTCATGATGCGAAATTAAATTACGCAAATCTCGAATGCGTTCTACATGGGCCTTCAAAATATGATATGCTGGACGCTTCGCACCCGAAAAAATATTATTACGTAGTCGTTCATCACGTTGCAAAATTACAAGCCAGATGGATTGATAATACCTCCTGTTAAACAGAGACACCCAAAATCCCAGTGATAACTCTGCAATGATTTTGCTATCTGTGATTTGTCCTCGTCTTTGAAGAAAATTTTTCGCTTTGTTTATCTTTTCAATCGTATCACTGGTTAAGTTCAATGCACCCTGCCCATGCAGCCATATCGGATCGAATGACTCCTGAAATGCATTGTATATATTGTTCCGCAAAGCTATCTCAAATGTATTTATTAGCGGATAAAGTGATTCGCTCAGTTCAATGTTCCATAAATAACGGGCAAAAGTATCTTTATCGGAACGGTCCTGACCGATACTATTATAAGCATAAAGGCGATCTGGTGATATAGACGAAATCAAATCTGAGAAAAATTTTGCCTCTTGATTTTGTGCCATTATTGTGGTACTCTAGCAATGCAGTCCCTGGTAAATCCTCTCCTAACTTTTGAGTTAGTGCATGATCCAAGGGTTAGAAAAGATTTTTTATAAAGGTCCGCGGCTAGCCGCGGACCTTTATTATTTGGGTTAAATCCGCTCAATCCTCTTTTGCCCAAATAACCCTTCTGGGCGAATAATCAACACGAGCAGCAAGAGTAAATAAGGCACAATCTCTGCTGAATTACGAATTTCGGGCACTTTGGATGCCTGCACCAGCCCCTGCGCTACGCCGATGATCAATCCGCCGATAATTGCGCCGCTAAAGCTCTCTAGCCCGCCTAGCAAAATTGCTGGGAATGCAACTAATGCAACCGTCGCAAGGTTGATACTCACGCCCGCCAACATTGCCAGCAGAATGCCGCCCAGCGTCGCCACGATTCCGGCGATGGCCCAAGATAACCCAAAGACCCGTGGCACTTTGATGCCCACGCTACGGGCAAGCTCGTGATTTTCGGACGTTGCGCGCATGGAAAGGCCCAAATTAGTATAGTTAAAGAACAGTACAAATGCGACTGCCACCACTATCGCCACCACAAATGTGGCTAAACGGGCCTGCAAGATCGTTATGTTTTGCAAAAATGGGAGGGTGTCTGCTGTTGCCAGCGGATTGGGGAATGAAAAGGTGTCGATGTTGTTTATCGGTGACGAAAATCCCTTTGGCTGCGTCCCAAAGAGCAGCGTGACAACACCATCGATCAGCAGCGCCAGCCCCAGCGTCATCAGAATAATCGAGAGCAATGGTTGTCCCGTCATTGGTCGCAACGCCAATCGTTCAATAGCCAGACCAATCAAAATCGATGTGAAAATGGCCGCAATCACCGCCGGAAAGAAGGGCAAATTAATCGGCATGTCCACATCTTGCGAAGTGCCGCCCATGAAAAACCAAGTCAAATATGCGCCCATCATTACCATCTGCCCGTGGGCAAAGTTAAAAACTTCGGACGACTTATAAACCAGCACAATCCCCAAAGCGATCAGCGCCAGCGTGCCTCCATTGAGCAACCCATTTACAAAAAGCTGCGGAACTTGTATCCAGTTCATACTCTCACCACATAAATTTCATTTTCAAGTTGAGCCACCGACCCATCCTGATATTTTACCTCGGATTGAAAGGTCATCTTTTCATCTTGCCCATAGAGTGCGCTGATAATGTCTATATATTTGTCGGCCAGCACTTGACGCTTGAGCTTGCGCGAGCGCGTCATCTCGGCCTCGTCTGCATCGAACTCTTTTGGCATCAGCACGAACGACTGCACGCGACCATCTTCGGGCAAGTTGGCATTAACCTCATCGACAACCGACTTGATCAGTTCGCGCACCGACTCTTTCTGCGAAAGATCCGCAAAGGTTGTAAAGCCGATCCCTTGCTTTTCGGCCCAGTGCGAAATATTGTCAAACTCCATAATCACCAGCGCGGCCACCGAGTCGCGCGATGTGTCGCCAACTGCCATTACATCTTTAATATAGGGGCTGAATTTCAAACGGCCTTCGATAAACTGTGGCGAAAAGCGTGCGCCCCCGGCAAGCTCGATCATATCCTTGACGCGATCCAAATAGATCAGGTGACCGTCATCGTCGATATAGCCCGCATCGCCCGTTTTGAACCAGCGCGTGCCGTCTGCATCAATATTAAGCGTTTCAGCCGTTTTTTCGGGGTTTTTGTAATAGCCTTCAAAAAGGCAGGGGGTGGAAAAGAGAACCTCGCCCGATTCCTCGATGCGCACATTGGTATGTGGCATTGGCGGCCCCACCGAAGCAAATTTTATGTCGCCATTGCGGTGGGCCGTACCGATAGTTGTGATCTCCGTCATGCCGTAGACCTGTTTCAGGTTCACACCAATCCCGTGGAAAAAACGGATCACGTCTGGGCTAAGTGCTGCACCACCCGTCAACGCAGTGCGCACCTTGGAAAGGCCAAGCTGATCGCGTAATGGCCCAAAGAAGAGCAGATCCCCAACTTTGTAGAGCGACCCAAGGCCAGGCCCCAATGATTTACCTTCTAGAATTTTGTCTGCGGCGCGATAGCCAACGGGCATAAAGGCTTTATACATTACTTTGTTGACCCACGTCGCGTCCTGCATACGTACCTGCACCAAACTGACAATGTTGTCCCACAGTCCCGCACTATAAACGAGTGATTCAGGCGCAATTTCGCGCAGATCTCCCTGCACAGTTTCCGGCTTTTCGGGGAAATTTAAAATGATGCCGACTTTGCAATGGTTGGCGATCCCAAGCAGATGCTCCACAATCCAGCCCATTGGTAGGAAGCTAACGTGATTGTCGGTATCGTAACGTGGATCGAGTTCGTTACCCGCGTCCACGCCCGTGAGTATGTTGAGATGGCTCATCATCGCTCCCTTTGGCAACCCTGTCGTGCCCGATGTGTAGCTGATTAGGGCAATATCTTCTGCTCTACCCAGCGCAACTTCATCCTCAAAACGGGAAGGCTCTTTTGCCAAGAGTTCGCGACCTAACTCCTGCACTTCGTCAAACGAAATGAGCCACGGATCGTCATAGTGCCACAAGCCGCTTTCATCCCAGTAGATTACTCTGCGTACACCGGAAATCTGCTCGCGGATCTCAAGCATCTTATCGACTTGCTCTTGATCCTGTGCCAGAACATAGGTCGAATCGCTGTTGTCGATCAGGTAAGCGGCTTCATGCGCGTTTGCATCGGTGTATAGACCCACAATCGTGCCGCCCAACGCATGGACGCCTAAATAGCCCCACAGATATTGCTTGTCATTATCGCCGATGGTCGAAACTTTTTCGCCACGTGCCAAGCCAAGCTGAATCAACCCAAGTGCAAAATCGCGTACCTGTTCGTACGAATCTTGCCAAGAGAATTCTCGCCAAATACCGTGCTCTTTTTGGCGCAACGCAACTTTTGTGTTGTCGTACTTTTTTACGTTTTCTAAGAAATATTGGGTAAATGTCTCTGCCATTTTTCTTCGTATAGCTCTCCATAAAGGTTTTGTACTATTCTCAGCTTTTTGAGATAGTACAAAACCTTTATGGGTAAAATGGTATCTTCTCAATAAGTGGCAGTGGCCGCTTTGGCTTCGACTATTTGCACTGTGTGCAAAGCTCAGCCTGCGCTATCTGCACTCCAAGATATTGAGAAGGTACGTAAAATATGTATAATTTTTAGTGGATCGGTATTCGTTGTATCGATGTTTAATGAGCTAGGAATCGGTCGCCAGCAGTTATTCCTCAGCCTTTTTCTCTACGCTTCCCCCAAATAGGCCTGAATCACTTCGGGATTTTCGCTCACTTCATCTGGCGTTCCGTCGCCGATCTTTTTGCCAAAATCCATGACCACCACGCGATCTGATAGATCCATCACTGCACCGATGTCGTGTTCGATCAGCACAATAGTTATGCCGCGCCGCTCGTGAATGTCCAAAATAAAGCGGGCGATATCCTCCTTCTCTTCGGAGTTCATGCCCGCCATTGGCTCATCCAGCAGCAGAATAGTTGGCTCCAGCGCCAGCGCCCGCCCCAACTCGATCCGTTTGCGTAGGCCATAGGGCAAACTGCCGACGATCGATTTGCGGATTGCATTGATCTCCAGAAAGTCGATAATCTCTTCGACCGCTTCCCGATGTTCAATTTCCTCGCGCTTTGCCTTTCCCCAATAGAGCAGGCTTTGCAGTATATTCTGATCCATATGAATATGACGTGCCGCCATTAAATTATCGACTGTGCTTAGGCCGGTATAGAGCGCAAGGTTTTGGAATGTGCGGGCGATGCCTAGCCCCGCAATTTGGCGCGGTGGTGTTTGAGTTAAATCGTGTTGGGTGCCATCCGCTTCGTGATAGATCATGCTGCCAACTTGTGGACGGTAGAAACCACTGATGCAATTCAGCATAGAGGTTTTGCCCGCCCCATTTGGGCCAATGATGGCGCGGATTTCGCCTTCTTTAATGTCAAAGCTAACGTTATTGATAGCTTTGGTAGCACCAAAACTCAATGATATATCTTGGGCGTCCAGTATTGTGTCACTAGTGGTCATCTGCGGCACGAACTCGCGATTGATGTTAAAGGATGTATGTATGCTCGCTCTATGAACTCGCGCTATGAAGAAGAATAAATGGGCGTAAAGAGCGTACTGCATACGCTTGAGCAAAGCAAATTAGGATTTTTAGATTTAGATTTTGTGTAGAGATAGGGGAGCCCAGAGTAGTGGGCAGAGCTATTATCAAGATACCACATGAAGCGCCAGTCGACTAACTTGAATTGTGATGAAGATAACAGAGGGGATGAGCTAGACAGAGATGTCTGAAAAGTCCTATAATAGAAGGGTAACGTTTATTATAAAACAGTAGACATTATCGGAAATAGCAGCAGTCGGGATCACAATTTTACTCCTACCTTATTCACGATAATGTCCATTATTTGAAAAAATGAGGTTTCGCAGATGTCTTCTAAAAACAAACGCACCGTCTATTCAACTGATCCAGAACCAGAAGAAGCTGTCGCCGAGCAGAAGCCTGTCGCGGGCATGAACCCTGCCGGTCCTTTTGCCGCGCAAGGCGACGAACCTGTACGAGTCCACCGCGACAAGAAAGGTCGACGTGGAAAGACAGTTTCAATCATTAAGGGTGTCAAAAGCCCAACGGCAGGCAAACAGGCGTTGCTCAAACATTTGAAAAGCAAACTTGGCACAGGGGGCACGATTCGTGATGGAGATATTGAAATTCAAGGCGAAAATCGTGACCGAATTGTGCTCTTATTAAACGAACTGGGTTTTAAGGCGAAAAGCGCTGGTGGCTAATCCGATTCTGTAAAAACACCCTCAGTAAGATGTTCGGATCGATTTACGAAGCCGACGCGAATTCTACCTGTCGACGAAAACTCTAGCAGCGTAATCGACGTGTTGTGGAAAAGATAGCTAAAATTTGGTTGCACCGGCTGCTCAAGAAGCGCCTTGAGTAGGTGATCAATAAAGTCTGCATGAACCACAAGCGCAACGTGCTCGTGTGTTTGGTGCGTACTATTGGACTCTGCTGCCATCTTTTGCAAAAACCTTGCTGCACGCTTGATACGGTCTGTGAAATATTCGTATGATTCGTGTCCTTCCTTGTACCACCCATCTTCTGTAATCGTTTCGGGAATAATATAGCCAGGAAACTCTTTTTCGATTTCGCTCGACGTCATACCGGGGTGGTTTAGACACTTCTCTGGCTCGTGATGGTCTCCGGAGTACATTCCACCAAACTCATAAATATCAACATTAATCTCAGGATCTACGCCGATGGCTTTGCCGATTGGTTGCGCTGTCTGCATTGCGCGGCGCATGGGGCTACAGTAGAGGCGTGTGATCCCATATCCTGGCCCATCGAATATACCGTAGCCTGCTGCATGATCAACCGTTTTGGCGGTTGCTACATGTTGCGCAACCGCTTCAGCTTGTCGCCAGCCAAGCGGCGTTAAATCTGGATCGGGCAGTCGATTGGTTACATATTCTTCGTGTGAAACCGCGTTAAAATCAACAAGATTATTGTGCGATTGACCGTGGCGGATGATAAAAAGTCGCATGGTATTTCCTTAAATATTAAATGTTTCGGTCGTAATATCGTTTTCCATGTAGAGTAGTCGTACAAATTTGTCGCCCACCTGCATCCGATCAGCTTCTCCCGTTAGGCGAAAATTTAGATTCTGAAAGAACTGCATCGCGCTTGGATTGAATTGTTCTACACCTAACCGAACCGTGGTGACATCTGTCGACTTTAGCAGCCACTGCATCAACATGCGCCAAGATTTGCGTCCGATCCCTTGCCGTTGAAGTGACTCGGCAACCATCAACATGCCCAAATAGGCCATCTTTTCTTCGGGCCAGCCGAGGCGAAAATCAATCAATCCCACCAACATCGCGCCCGCATCAGGATTCGTCCGCTCAATTCGCTGCGCAATCCCCAGCATAGTGCGGCCCGGCGTACCCTTTGCCTCATCTAGATCCCGTTCTGCCTGCTGCGGGGTGACGCTTGGTTGATTGTATAAGTGCCAGTAGCCAGGCGTCTGTGCATACACCTCTTGCAGCGCATCAGCATGGTTCTCTATTGTTAGAGGAATAAGTGAAATTGGTGACGACATAATTTGTTTGTTATCTGAATGTATATTAATAGATGCCATCTGTTTTGCTAGATTGTGCGGCGTCCTCACCTTTTATCTGATCAATAACCAGTTTGGCATGATTTGACATAAAGCTAGCGTCGGATTGAATCGTCACAAATTGAAAGCCCTTGTCGATCATCATGCGCGCCATTTCGACCGAGCCTGTGTGAATGCCTGCGCCGATGTTATGTGCCTTGGCGCTGGCGAGAATTTTGTCGATGGCTTCGAGATTCTGATCGGACATAATGTTTGGCGGCATACTGTTTTGCAGAGTGATGCTAAGATCCGCAGGGCCAATGTAAATGCCTGCTAGTCCCGGTACGCTCATGATTTCGTCACGATTTTCTAGCGCTTGGGCTGTCTCAATCATAGCGATGGGCAAGACCGTTTCGTTTGATTGGACCGCATAGTCATCACCCGCATAGAGCCGGACGCGTGTCGGTCCATTGCTGCGATACCCCATTGGTGGATAGAGACATGCACCCACGAAAGCCTCACATTCTTCGCGTGTGTTGACCATGGGACAAATGATCCCATAGCAGCCGGCATCTAACATCTGCATAATAATACCAGGTTCATTCCACGGTACGCGTGCAAGTGGCGTTGTGTCTGTGGTGGATATGGCCTGCAACATTGAAACTGCCGACTCGTAGCCAACCGGTCCGTGCTGCATGTCAATGGTTAGGCTATCAAAATCGGTGTGGGCCATTATCTCTGCAGCAAACGAGCTGGCAATATGTAGCCAACCGTTCAAAACTGCACCACCATTTCCCCAGATTGTTTTGACTTTGTTTTCGCGCATTATGGTCTGTTTTCCTTTTTTTGTTTAAAAAAGCTCTTTTTAGTACTATATCTCAATTAATTGATACTTCAGTCCTATTGACAAATCAAAATAGTAGTTTATGATGAAAGAATACCAAGGCGACAATCTAGCATAGGTGTTGATGGCTGTCAACAGTGCCACAAACGGGTTACATCGACAGATGCTAAATTGATGAAATGTATTGATAACTTTGCCCGCGTTAATTTGACCATTATCTATGCAATAAGATATAATCGTCCACTGTGCATATTTAATACACATTGCAGCACGATAGGGTAACACTTTTCTTTGTCCATTTATTTTGAATAGTCGTTTTGAATAAGGGTGTTGTATCGTGTTACGAGGTAGATATGCCGACTTAGCTCAGTTGGTAGAGCAGCTGTCTTGTAAACAGCAGGTCGTCGGTTCGAGTCCGACAGTCGGCTCCATAAGGCATTAATTTTTAGTCAATGTCTTTAAAATTCTTAGATGTACAGATAATGTGCCTTTAAGATATTATAGTACGTTTTACCCAGTTAATCTGGGCGGGTGCCCGAGTGGACAAAGGGATCTGACTGTAACTCAGACGGCTGACGCCTACGGTGGTTCGAATCCGCCCCCGCTCACAGATTGCCCGCATAGCTCAGTAGGTAGAGCACATTCTTGGTAAGAATGAGGTCATCGGTTCAAATCCGATTGTGGGCTCCATAAAGAAAATTGGTACCAGCACTAGTTGAAGAAAATGCTGGCAACAATAGATTTTTGTTGATTTTTATCTGAATCTAAAGCTCAAAATTAGCCGCCCTCTTGGGCGGCTGTTAATTACAAGAGTTTTATTTTAGGCCAGTCAACAAAAGTAGTATGGGGATGTAGTGACTGAAAAATTGCGCGATTTACCTTGCATCACATCGAGGAGTATTTGTGTGCTTTATATTGCAATAGCGCTAAAGTATTATTGAACAACTTTACTTAATTTAAAATACGTAATGTTAGGAGGCATCGGTCTAATAAGATGGCAAAAGAAGCATTTGAAAGAAATAAAACCCATATTAATGTGGGGACAATTGGACATATCGATCACGGGAAGACAACCTTAACTGCGGCGATTACACGAACGCTCGCACTGAAGGGGTGGGCTGATTTCTCTCGTTTTGATCAGATTGATAATGCACCTGAGGAAAAGGCTCGTGGTATCACGATTGCAATTTCTCACGTTGAGTACGAAACAGAGAATCGCCATTACGCACATGTAGATTGTCCAGGTCATGCTGACTATATTAAGAACATGATTACGGGTGCGGCGCAGATGGATGGCGCAATTTTGGTTGTTGCTGCGCCAGATGGTCCAATGCCGCAGACACGTGAGCACATTCTTCTTGCCCGTCAGGTAGAAGTGCCTGCAATGGTTGTCTTCATGAACAAGTGTGATGTGATGGACGATGAAGAATTGCTTGAGTTAGTCGAGATGGAGCTGCGTGAGCTGCTCGACAGCTATCAATTCCCTGGGGATGACATTCCCATCATTCGCGGCAGTGCGCTGAAGGCACTCGAATGTACGGATGAGAATCCAGATGCTGAGCCATATCAATGTATTTGGGAGCTTATGCGTAACGTGGATGAGTATATTCCAACGCCAGAGCGCGATACCGATAAGCCATTCTTGATGCCGATTGAAGATGTTTTCAGCATTAAGGGTCGTGGTACAGTGGTAACGGGTCGTGTTGAGCGTGGCATTGTCAAGCCGATGGAAGAAGTGCAGATTGTTGGCATCAAGGACACAGTCACGACAACCGTTACGGGTGTTGAAATGTTCCGCAAGCTGCTGGATGAAGGACGAGCGGGTGAGAACGTTGGCTGTCTGCTTCGTGGTGTCACCCGTGAAGAGATTGAACGTGGTCAGGTACTGGCTAAGCCCGGTTCGATTACGCCACATACTGAATTTATGGCTGAAGTCTATGTATTGAAGAAGGAAGAGGGTGGTCGTCACACGCCATTCTTCCAAGGGTACCGACCACAGTTCTACATTCGAACGATGGACATTACTGGTGCGATTCAATTGCCAGAAGGTGTGGAGATGGTAATGCCTGGTGATAACATCAACATGAAGGTTGAGTTGATTGCGCCAGTGGCGTTGGAAGTGGGTAGCCGCTTCGCCATCCGTGAGGGCGGTCGCACAGTTGGTGCTGGCGTCATCACCGAGATTATGAAATAATACTGTAATTCGAGGGAGATCCTTGAGAGCTTCCTCGAATTTTTGATTTTGATCAGTATCGGAACGATGGAAGTGCACCGAAGAAGATAAAAAATGGCAAAGCAACGCATTCGAATAAAATTAAAAGCGTACGACCACCGAGTGCTTGACGCATCGGTGACACAAATTGTAGAAGCTGCAGAACGAACTGGCGCTCAGGTTGTAGGACCGGTTCCACTTCCAACACGGATAGAAAAGTTTACCGTTATGCGTTCTACATTTATTGATAAAGACAGTCGAGAGCAATTCGAAATTCGAACTCATAAACGCTTGATAGACGTAATGGATCCGGGAAGTAAGACGATTGAAAATCTAACTCGTCTAAATTTGCCGGCTGGTGTTGATATTGAGATTAAGCTCTAAATAATCTGCTCATTGCTTTTGCATTAAATTACACTGCGAGTGTTTGTAAGTACAAGTAGATGTAAGCAAAAGCCCTAGCGTATATAATTGAATATAAATCGTAACTTTGCCCCTGTATTTTGATGCAGGGAGCGACAGGATGATGGAGTTTAACTTAGCCCTAAGCAACGTTTAGTGCTAAGGCGTGGTTCGTTTTCGCAGGCGAACTATTGACTAACAATCCTGGGAGGAAACCATGCGAGGAATATTAGGCCGAAAGGTTGGCATGACTCAGCTCTTTGATGAGAGCGGTGCAGTTGTGCCTGTTACAGTAATTGAGGCAGGTCCATGTTTTGTATCGCAAGTTAAAACGATAGAAAATGATGGGTATAATGCTATTCAAATTGGGTATGAAGAAGTTCAAGAACGAAAGCTGACCAAGGGTCAGCAGGGTCATCTACGCAGAGCCGAAGTTCCTTTATTGCGCCGATTGCGCGAGTTGCGCTTTGCAGATGCCCCCGATTATTCGACTGGCGATGTTATCCGTGCGGATGTGTTTGAAGAAGGCGATTGGGTTGATGTCGTTGGCACATCTAAGGGTAAAGGTTTTGCTGGTGCAGTAAAGCGTCATGGCTTTGCTGGCGGACCGAAAACACATGGCCAATCCGACCGTCATCGAGCGACAGGATCGCGTGGTGCTGGTTCTACCCCTGGTCATACCTTCCCTGGTGCAAAAGCTCCTGGTCACATGGGCAATGAACGTGTGACTGTTCAAAATCTGAAAATTGCCTTAGTCGATCCTGAGCGCAACCTGCTGGCTATTAGAGGTGCCGTTCCTGGTCCTAAGGGTGGTCTTGTCATGGTGAAAGAGGCGATTAAAAAGCCGAAGGCATAGACCCTTTTCTTGATCTCGCTATTTTATTAATGTGACTGGCATTTACTTGAGCCAATTACGTTTTTCTAGCGAAACTCGGCTGCTGACAATTTTAGACCGAAATGGGAGAAACGTAAGTTGTCTCCTGTATAGCATAGGCTGAACTTAAGCCATGTGGAGAAAACAAGATGTTAGTTTCGATGAAGAATATGGCTGGGAACCAAGCTGGTGAAATTGAGTTGAGCGATGCGATTTTTGCAGCATCTATAAATAAGCCTCTCATGCATCAGGCACTGGTCCGGCAATTAGCAAATGCTCGCCTCGGTACACATAAGACCAAAGGGCGAAGTGAAGTTCGCGGTGGTGGACGTAAACCATGGCGGCAGAAGGGTACTGGCCGCGCCCGACAGGGTTCAACTCGTTCGCCTAACTGGGTGGGTGGTGGTACCGTATTTGGCCCGACTCCACGAAAATATACGAAGGATATGCCGCGTAAAATGCGTCGCGCCGCAATTCGCAGCGCACTTAGTGTAAAAGCGGCCTCAGATCAGATTGTAGTAGTTGATAATCTGGCAATGGATGTGCCAAAGACTAAAGATATGATACAGACGTTAGAGAATTTGGGCCTATCTACACAGAGTGCATTGATTGTACTAGCAGAGAAGGATGAAACTGTGCAACGTAGCACGAATAATCTTTGCAACGCAAAGACGATATTAGCCAACTATTTAAACATTCGCGATCTGCTGGGTTTTGACACAATTCTGATCACTAGGGATGCGGTTGATCATATTGAAAACTGGCTGGCACCACAAGCTTCTGCTATTAGGGACAAGGTGTAACCTATGCATATTTACGAGGTTGTAAAACGACCTGTTATAACTGAAAAAACGGTTATTATGGCCGATGACGATAATAAATTTACCTTTGAAGTTGATATGCGTGCGAATAAACTACAGGTTGCAGATGCTGTTAGTACCGCATTTGATGTATCAGTTGAAGATGTTCACATTGCGGTTATGCCAGCGAAGACGCGCCGGACACGTCGAGGCCTTGGTGTGCGTAAACCAAAATGGAAAAAAGCAATTGTAACGTTGGCTGCTGGCGATAGTATTCAAATTTTTGAAGGCGTCTAGATTACAGATATCAAGAATTTTTTTATCTCTTCTGCAAGCAAATGGTAGAATTTAGTCTGCTTCGCAAAAAAGCCTGATATCTTTGGAGAAAAATATGGCTGTTAAATTTTATCGCCCCACATCGCCGGGCCGTCGTGACATGAGCGTCTCGACCTTTGAAGAAATTACACGCTCAAAGCCCGAGCGTTCTTTGGTGGTGCCCCTTAAAAGTAATGCCGGTCGTAACAATCGCGGCGTAATTACTGTGCGCCATCGTGGTGGCGGACATAAACGTCGCTATCGTATTGTTGATTTTCGGCGTAATAAGTTCGATGTACCCGGTCGCATAGATTCGATTGAATACGATCCTAATCGTAGCGCACGTATTGCACTTGTTGTTTACGAAGATGGAGAAAAGCGTTACATTCTCGCTCCAGCTGGTATTGCTGTGGGTGATAAAGTTATGTCGGGCGTTAGCGCTGAAATTCGGCCCGGCAATGCATTGCCGATTCGTTTTATTCCACTCGGTACAATTATCCACAACATCGAGCTCTATCCGGGCCGTGGTGGACAGTTGGTGCGCAGCGCTGGAAATTCTGCACAGCTAATGGCGAAAGAAGGTTCAATGGCTCAGGTTCGTCTGCCTAGCGGTGAGCAGCGTTACATCGACATGAATTGTCTTGCTACAGTTGGACAAGTTTCAAATGCAACACACGCCAATCTAACGCTCGGAAAAGCTGGTCGTAAAAGATGGATGGGTAAAAGACCAAGTGTACGTGGTGTTGCAATGGATCCTGCTTCTCATCCACATGGTGGTGGTGAAGGGCGTTCGCCTGTTGGTATGAAAGCACCAAAAACGCCTTGGGGCAAAAAGGCACTGGGTAAGAAGACGCGCCGTAATAAAAATACTGATAAATATATTGTACGTCGTGGCAGCAAGCGATAAGGGCTAAGGAAAAAAATGTCTCGTTCATTAAAAAAGGGGCCGTACATCGACCCCAAACTATTGAAAAAAATTGAAGCAATGAATAGTGCTGGTGAGCGCAAGGCTGTTCGCACGTGGTCAAGAGCATCAACGATTTTTCCACAGTTTGTCGGACACACGATTGCTGTGCATGATGGTCGACGTCACGTACCAGTCTATATTTCAGAGAATATGGTTGGTCATAAGCTAGGCGAATTTGCACCAACTCGTTTTTTCCGTGGTCACATCAGGTCAGAAAAAGGATCCCGTGCGCGCTAGGTTTAGTAAGCTTGCAAGTTGACCATGCTGGATAAAACCTTGTAGAGCCATTCTATTATAGTAGTCTATCATTAGAATCTCTTCGTATAATTGGCACTTGCGCCATCTATGGGCCTGTGCGGTGTAACATAGAAATTGATTTGTAGGGGGGCTATGAAATGGAAGTTCATGCCATAAATAAGTTTACAGGTATCAGTGCTCAAAAAGTGCGCTGGGTTGTTAATGAAATGCGAGGGCGACAAGCCCAAGATGCAATAGAGACATTACAGTTTATGCAGCAATCTGCAGCAAAGGAGGTTGCTAAAACTGTAAAGAGTGCGCTTGCAAATGCAACAGAGAATTATGGTCTCGATGCGGAAGATATGTATATTTCGAAAATAATGGCTGATGATGCACCAATGCGCCGCTGGCGACGATTTGGTGCTCGAGGCCGATTTAAACCTTGGATTCGGCGCTCGTCACATATTACAGTTGTGTTAGAAGAACGAGTAGACGAAGGCAGGGGATTATGAAACAAAGCGTTAGAATTTAGGTAGCTGAACAGGAGAAATCACTTGGGTCGCAAAGTACATCCGACAGGCTTCCGCCTGGGCATTATCAAAGAGCATAAAAGTCGCTGGTTTGCTACCGGCAGAACATACATCGATCAACTAAATGAAGATCGTGAAATTCGCAAAATGATTATGGCTGTGCCCAAAGCGGGTATTAGTGGTGTTGATATCGAACGACAGCCAAATCAGGTTCACGTTATTATTGATACTGCACGACCAGGCGTCATTATCGGGCGTAAGGGTGCAGCAGTGAATACCTTGCGGACTTCGCTTCAGGATTTGACAAAGAAAAAGGTTAAGATCGATGTGCGCGAAATTACACGTCCGGAACTGGATCCTCATCTGGTTGCAGAAAGTGTAGCAGAGCAGCTTGAACGCCGCATCAGTTGGAAGCGTGCGATGAAGCAATCTGTACAAAAGACAATGCGGGCAGGAGCAAAAGGGATTATGATCTCTTGTTCTGGACGTCTTGGCGGCAGTGATATGGGACGCGTTGACAAAGTAACTGAAGGTCAAATTCCGCGCCATACTTTGCGAGCAGATATTGATTATGGTACTGCAGATGCCAACACGACTTTTGGGGTGATAGGTATCAAAGTTTGGATATATCATGGTGAAGTAATGCCTGGTGATGAGTTCAAACCACGTACAAACGGTAGCGCACCAAAGTCTAAGTCTCGCTCAGATTCTTCTAATTAACGTTGTGTCAATTTAGTCTTTATAAGAGTATTTTTGTGTTTCAGTCCCGGCAGACTTTTATCGGACTGGACTGGCCTTTTTCGCATGAACAATTGAACATGTTTTTACAACAGTTTTTGTTTATGTTGCGCCTATGGATGGAGAGATCGAATAATGTTAATGCCAAAACGTGTTAAATATCGTAAGCAACATCGTGGACGGTTGCAAGGACTAGCCCAACGAGGAAATCAGGTTTCGTTTGGTAGCTACGGTCTTCAAGCTGTAGATGCTCATTATGTAACAAGTCGACAGATTGAAGCTGGTCGACGTGCCATTATGCGCTTTATACGCCGTGGCGGTAAAGTGTGGATTCGGATATTCCCCGATAAGCCATACACTAAACGTGCCGCAGAAACTCGAATGGGTAAAGGCAAAGGTAGTGTAGAGCACTACGTAGCCCCTGTTCGCCCGGGTCGAGTTGTTTATGAGATTGCTGGCGTGTCAGAGGAAATTGCCCGAGAGGCGTTCCGATTAGCTTCGCATAAATTGCCAATGCGCACCCAATTTGTTTCCCGCGAAGATTACGGCGGGTAACTCTTAGTAAACAGTAGCTGTTTCCAAATATAGTACCTAAAATTTATGTGCATCAATTTTTCTTTGGAATATAATGCACAGCCTTTTAGGGAAGTGCAGTACCCGAACAATCACACTCTTTATATCTTGGTTACTATATTATGGGCACAGGAGAAAAGTTAGATGAATATTAGCGACATACGGTCGAAAACGAATGCAGAGCTTGCCAATTTGCTTGATGATTCATATCAAGAATTATTTAATTTGCGCTTTCAGAAAGCATCTGGACAATTGACCAACCCAGCTCGCAAAGGCGAGGTGCGCAAATTGATTGCTCGGACTAAAACCATTCTGCGCGAGCGAGAATTGGCTGCAATTGATTAAGCAGTAAATTGGATATACCGATCGCAACAATAATTTTTTAGTGTTGTGTTCCATCAGGAGAATGAAGCCATGCGCGAGCAAAGAAAAGCATTAATTGGCATTGTTGTAAGTAACAAAATGGATAAGACCGTTGTAGTACAGGTGCAGAGAACGACTCAGCATCCTCTATACGGTAAAGCACTTAAAGTTAACAAAAAGTATAAGGCGCATGACGAAAAGAATGAGGTCCAAGAAGGTGATTTGGTCCGCATTCGCGAGTGTCGCCCGATCAGCAAGCAGAAGACCTTCTTTGTAGAAGAAATTCTGGAGCGAACGACGGTAGTCTAATTTTATTTGAATAGAAGTAATTAACGCCTTTTATCATGCTTATATTGAGTTGTATCATATCCAATGTGAGAACACTTATCTGTTATTGATAAACGAGGCATTTGATTATAAGAACAAGGAACAGAAAGATGCTTCAGCAAGAGAGCAGGTTAAAAGTTGCCGATAATACTGGCGCAAAAGAATTGCTGACTATTCGTGTAAAAGGTGGAAGTACACGTCGCTATGCGGCTATTGGTGATGAAATTGTTGCCAGTGTAAAAGCTGCCTCTCCGAATGGAAATGTAAAAAAGGGTGACGTTGTGCGAGCCGTTGTTGTACGTACAAAGCGTTCAGTACGCCGTGTCGATGGAAGCTATATTCGCTTTGACGAGAATGCGGCCGTTATTATTGACGAGAACAGAAACCCAAGAGGAACGCGCATTTTTGGGCCAGTTGCACGAGAATTACGTGACGTTGGCTTTATGCGGATTGTTTCACTTGCGCCAGAAGTTCTATAGGAGACTATCGTCATGAAGGTGAAAATTCAGACAGGCGATACTGTAGAAGTTATCGCTGGTGAAGATAAAGGTGAACGCGGTGAAGTTCAGCGTATCATCCGTACAAAAAATAAAGATGGATCATACAACCCTGATCGAGTTTACGTACTTGTATCTGGCGTAAATATTGTAATCAAGCATCAAGGCGCAAGTGGGCAGGTTCGTACTCAAACAGGACGTATCGAAAAAGAGGCTCCCATTCATATCAGCAATGTTGCGCTTGTGGGAACAGATGGCAAACCTTCCCGTGTCGGATACGAGGTGGCTTCAAATGGTGATAAAGCTCGTATGGATCGCCGCACGTTGCAGCCATTACCAAGCCCACAAAAGTAATAAATTTTTCTGTGTTTTTGCACAGAATTGATAATAAATAAAAATACGATTTGTTTTGCTCGCTAAATATAGCTTTATATAGGGTATAACAAGTTTTCAACGCTCGAACTGGTGCCGGACAGACCGATGCTTGCGGGCGAGGAGTAAGAAATGAGTGAAAATGGCAGTGCTGCTGGCCCTGTGCCTCGATTTAAAAGTCAATATATAGAAGAATTTGTTCCTGCTATGATGAAGGAGTTTAACTACTCTAATGTCATGCAGGTG
>Ga0209187_1001470_pt1 | contig 27061 bp, 24 predicted proteins | sample BantaG_FD_187430 | JGI IMG/M metagenome (GOLD analysis project Ga0209187, IMG submission 187430) | Marine algal microbial communities from Bantry Bay, Ireland - BantryBay_4 metaG (SPAdes) (version 2) | ecosystem: Host-associated > Algae > Red algae > Unclassified | place: Bantry Bay, Ireland...
CTTCCCCAAACAGGCGTTCTTTGCTGCTTAGATGATCTCGTAATTTCTTGTCTAAATCTGGATCAAGCACTAATTTCTTTTTATTCATTTGCTAAAGTTAAGAAGACACACTTAGATGAACAGTCTCTTGTCAGGTGCTGTAGTCATCATTATTAGTGTAGCTGAAAGACAGAACGAGTATAATTCCCGAAAGTAATACGGTTGCTGGTTTAAAAAGTCCCAAACTAATTTCTCTTCGATAAACTATGCATTAGTTATTGTAAAATGAGCGCTTCGCCCCGAAGCATAATTAAAGAATTTGGATTATAAATACTATTTATTAATTTTCTTTAGCAAGCTACCATATTATGGTACGCATCCATCAAGCTTTACTTCAAAATCCAAAAAACACTCAAATCCAGCATTTAACTGTACGAAGTTAGCAGCATCATAAACGACCCCTGGAGATGAGACAATGGCACTCCCACTTGTCTGAATATTATCACTGACTGTGTAAGACATAGACGGAAGATTAGGACCCGTATTGCTTACTATAATTTGAGTATCACATGGAGCAGGGGGCGTTGTGCTATGTAGACAGAATGACTGATCTGTACCATTCTCTACACCATTATAAGTAAGCTGTAGATAGTAGGTCTGATTAATGGACGGAACTGTGAATGTAAATGCTCCAGGGGCTCCAGAAAAATTAGAAATAGGGTCACAATAAAGCTCCGCACCACCGTTAGATGGACATGATGAAAATAGAGTATAATATGCCAGTATGCCTGGGTTAGATAAATACTCAAATGTAATCGTCGTATTATTTGCATAAAAAGAATACCATAGATCGACCCACATAAAATTATGGCATGATGTTGCTACTCCCGAAGCAGTTGTATTATTAGTATTAAAATCTACATAGCTACAAGTATTAAAATCAATCGAAATAGGAGTGGCTGTAGGACAGTGATTATTAGGTGGGCCTAAACAGTCATAATTTAACGTAACTGATGCTTGGTCCACGATGGGTACTGCGCAAGTCGTATCTGAGGAGATGATCAAGAAATTAATATTCCAGCTACCAGCGTTCCCAATATCATTTACATCTATATCAAAACTGATTTCTCCATTCACGACATCCCAATAAGGCGCTGTCATTGAAGGTGCATTATTATAGCTGATACCCATTGGTGGTGGAACAGGTACCCAAACCTGGCCATCAAAAGGACAATCAAACGTGAATTTGACGGTCTTAGACTCGCAACTAAAACTAGTAATATCAGCTGTGACTGAAAGTGCGTAGGCATGAATAATAGAAGTAACTAAAAATATAAGCGTGGCAATAATTCTTTGCATTTTTTTTAATTTCTGAATTGAAATATAGCTGAATTAAGGGTGTCATAATTATAAGAGAAAAGAATAAATATGTTAAATATGAACGTTTAACTGTAGATGCAAGTAGTCTGCATTTTTGCTAAGTAAGTAGATTTACTTTAAATATTTAGAAAAATCCACTCTATACTCTCGCTTTCTTTTGACTTCATACTGATAAACCAATCTGCCAAGCTCCGCTAAAAATGGAATTCCTATCTCATCATATTCATACTTTCCGTCATTGAAGATTTGATTATCATTGACATAGATCGTCGCTGTCAGAAAAAACTCTACTCCCGTGTCAGTATCGAATATATAGGCGCAGTCTGTTAGTGTGCCATAAGCGAATCCAACTTTATTAAAAATGTGGATGTGATCAGGGATGTCTTCCTTTGTATCACCATACATGAAGAACTTGACATAGCCGTCATAGAAGTCAGGGTTATCCTTGAGGAAGTCATAGTCATTTGGGTACTTAGACATCGCTTGATATAGAAACTGATAATCTTCATCTCGTAGCTTAAAGCGCTGCTCTTCAGAAAAATTCTCTGGAAGAATCACCCGTTGTAAACTGGCTTCAAGATCCTTAACATTAATGAAATTTTTCTCTGACATATCAAATGGCTTCATAATAATACTGTCTAGATCATCATCATAATAACCTTTTCCTTTAGAGGTATTCGTGAGGTATGGAAATATCAAATCATCTGCAGAATTATATTCTTCTTCTTGTCTGACTAAAATATGACCTTTTTGATCAACGAATTTTACTGGATTGGTATACCTATTATCCTCTGTACTAAATCCTGAAATACCGACTCTTGTTCTGATTCTGGAATTATCAAATACGCCTAAGTCTTGCAAAGATTTGTTCAAGTAAGCCTGCCCACAGAACTCATATAGTCTGTTATAAGCATCATTATCACTAACGACGAATACCTTATTAATATAATGTGCAAGGCTGGGTAGTCCTGAAGCATGTGTGGTATCTATACGCACATAACTCTGGGGTGGACGTATGCTATCATGAAGCATTATGCTATCTCTATCTAGAGCATACTCTTCGTCGATTAGCTTATTCATTTTGTGTAGTGCCATGAAAGCTGCAGGCATCTTAACTGTACTTGCTGGGTAAAAATACCTTTGCGTATCTATTAACAGCTCTTGGCTCGAAAGCTTAGCTTTTCCATACTCATCTCGATCTATCTGAGTATAGTTTATCTGTACTTGGTACTTTGCCAAGTCTGCCATTACCAAATTAAAAGCTTCATTATCTGACTGAAGGAGCCCATCCCATGAGAATACCTCATGAGTATCAGATGAACATGACGCCAAAAAAAGTGAACAGACTACGATGATGCGCTTCATATCCATAAAGATAGATTATGTCTTCGCACTTCAGAATACAAGACTTGAGAAAAAATTAAAACCACTGAGAATTATTCGAGTCAAGGAGTGGAAAGGCCTTATCACAGATTGAAAAAGAGCATGGAATTGTTTCTACACTTTTATTATTCCTTGATATAGCATATAGTCTACCATGTTTCTTCAGCATTTTAAAGCCATTAGTCTATTGAGTAGATATCATTGAACTTAATTTTATTATTATTGACTTCCTTTAATTTAATTTAAGCATTTGAAACAAATCTTCATTATATTAATTTTGTTATTGTATTCCTGTAAAGAATATGCGCCTGTCAAGATAGGAGAAGCGGGAATAGAATTCACACTTAAAGCTCTGATGCAAGAGGCTATGGACAATAGCCATAATAATATGGATGGTGTCGCGATAAGTATCTCTAGTACTGCGAAAAATATTGAGTGGGCAGGCACCTTAGGTTATGATAGTAAAGAGAAGAATAGAGAACTAGACATCGAGCAGCCATTTAGAATCGCGAGTCTCACAAAGACTTTCGTCGCCGCGTCTATCTTAAGGCTTCATGAAATGGATAGCTTATCTATCGAAGAGCCATTATCAAAATATATTTCCTTAAAACACCAAGCCATTCTTTCAGCTGATGGATATGACTTAAGTAAAATAAAAATATTCCACTGCCTCAATCATACCAGTGGACTCTACGACTATGCCATGGGGGGCAGCCCCTACAAAGAAGTCGTCAGACAAGACACTAAAAAAAAATGGACACGAACAGATCAATTAAAATTCGCTACTAAGCATGGTGAGCCATTAGGGTATCCTGGAGAAAAATATGCCTACTGTGATACGGGATACATACTATTAGGGGAAATCGTAGAACACTTCTTTGATGGCGATTTAGCAAAAGGTCTAAGGACTTTAATCAATTACGAAAAGCTTAGCATGAATCGCACTTGGCTCGAAAGCCTGGAAGACCCACCACCTAATCTAAAACCTCAAGTCGGTCGCTATCTCGGCAAAATAGACGCACTCCAGTTTGATCCCAGCACAGATCTATATGGAGGAGGAGGTATCGTCTCTACCGTGGATGACCTAAGAAAATTTATGAAAGCCATATTCAACCATGGTATCTATGAAAAGACAAGTACATTAGACATGATGCTGCAGAAACACCAGTATGATCCAACTTACGACATCTACAAAGATCGACGCTACAAAGACTATCGACAGGGTCTATGGAAAATAACAATCATGGGCAAAGACGTCTATATGCATTCTGGTCTCTGGGGCACACACATGCTATACCAGCCAGAATCTGATACTGCAGTAGCAATCAATTTTACGAAAGGAGGAAGTGACAGATTGATCAAGAAAATATTTATGACTATTAATGATTCGGAAAAACAATAATTATGTCTGTCATTCATCTGAATCAAATTAATTTCTCATACACCAAAAATGTAACGATACTTGATAGTATAAACCTGAATGTGCCAGAAGGAAGCATCTATGGATTCTTAGGTGCTAACGGAGCTGGTAAGAGTACCACCCTCAGATTAATCTTAGGATTAATTAAAGCACAGTCTGGCACCATAAGCATGTTTGGCGAGGAGATTAGAAAGACATATCCAAATCATTTATCTAAAGTCGGATCACTAATAGAGTCTGCATCACTCTATGATCATCTCTCCGCCACTGATAATCTAAAAATTGCAGCTAAATACTATAATACACCGACTTCCAGTATTAATGAGGTCCTGAAAAAAGTCAAATTAGAACACACAGCAAAAAAGAAAACGAAAGATTTCTCTACTGGGATGAAGCAGAGACTGGGTCTTGCTATCGCACTCCTACATAATCCAGAAATCCTGATACTCGATGAGCCCACTAACGGACTAGATCCTAATGGCATCATAGAGCTCAGGCAAATATTAAAAACGCTGAATGAAGAAGGCAAGACAATTCTGCTGTCAAGTCATATTCTATCCGAGGTAGAAAAAATAGTAAGTAGACTCGGTATCATTAAGAATGGCTCCATCGTATTCGAAGGAAGCATAGCAGAATTACAAGAGCTAAGAGGTAAAAATATAGAAGTACATTTCATTGTCTCTGACAGTACGGCTGCATCTAAGCTCCTTAGTATTTACGATTTTAAAATCATCGACGATCATCGATTCACAGTTACAGTAAATGATAAGAATACAATCTCTAAAATCATTAACCAATTAGTGAATCATCATGTTGAAATATTCGAAGTAACACCACAAAGTAATGACTTAGAGAATATGTTTCTCTCTATGACGAATGCGTAAAATGAAAAAATTTATTAATTCCATATCAGCAGAAATACTCAAGCTTAAGTATCCACCTATCTTATGGCTATGTGTATTAATTCCTGTGATTGTAGCATCTATTATATTCACAGCATCATATTTAGATGCTAATTCTATGATGCAGCTTGGTAAAAATCCCTGGTCCAGATATCAGTCTGGAGGTATGGGTATTTTTGGTGTTTTTCTCATCACTCCATTTCTTGTCATGCTGATCAGCACAGCTATATTTATAGAGAATCATTCTCATGGGTGGAAGGGAGTCTATAGCACACCTCATACCAGATCAAGTATCTTCTATGCTAAGCTCTGTGTGATTATAGGGATATGTATAACTACCATTATAATCTCTATCATCCTTAATTTAATTGGTGCATATGTGTTAGATTATTTACTGCCTGAGATAGAGTTCAGACACTATGATATGCGCCTATTAACATTTTTGCCATCCTATATTCATGTACTCATATCTACTTTGGGCATCATTGGAATTCAGTATTTTCTGAGTTATCGATTTAAGGGATTTCTAATTCCGATGAGCTTTGGCATTATAGCATATATCGTGGGCTTCATCATCGGCACCACTAATAAGCCATTGGCTCTATACTCTCCATACAGCTATCCCAGTATAGTCAGAGATTACCAGATGTTTACCATAGATAAGATCGGGATTATTCAGTATGGATGGCTTAACTCAGTAGAATGGCGCAGCATTTTTATTTTTATTCTCTTTATCATTTTAGCGAATATCTTAGAGGTCAGAAAAAATATAAGTTAGTCCAAATATCTACATCCAATCTCTCGGATCAGATTCTATTCTATATAATAAATAATCTTTTAATTGGTGAGCTAATGCTAATTCAACATAAGGAATTTTTAATTTTCCCGAAGCAGTCATGACTGTTACATTAGCTAATTCTCTTCTGACTTGGTATGGAGACTGATCGAGGACGACACTCTGGATTTTATACAGTGGCATGATAGAATTCCAATTGCCAAAAATACCTCTTGTCGTATGAAGCACTGCATGATTCACAGCATATGATATCTTCTGGTATGAAACCCATGAGGTAAGAATAAAATAAGGCAAGAGTAATAGCGAAGGCCAAAATATCCAGCTTTTTATAAAAAATAAAAACGCTGAAAGTAAAACAGAAAATAGAACTCTATATAAAATCCTTCTATAAAAATAATGAATGCTGACAGAATGATTCTCAATATTTTCTAAAGCTTTGTCACCCAGCCAATTTAATTTTAACTGATCTATTTGGCCAAGCTGACATCCAGGAATAAGAATAGACTGCTTTGCATTGACAGCAGTACTGGAAGCTTGCTTTAAGCGCACATCAAAATATTTAAATATTCGCTTCAATGGATTATCCGCCCATTCTATAATTTGTATCTTTTGATCTACGGCACTTGTTTCTTTTCTGGTAAATAATCCTCTAATAATCCTATACTTATCTCCCCTCCTCCAGACTTGTAAATCAAAATGAGCAAATACAGTCCTGATCAGCGATACTGAAAATGAAACAAGTGTAAAAAATAAAACGATGATAAGCGTCGCCACTAAACCCATGGTAATCGCATTTTCAAAATACGCCTCATATTGTGATTCAAAATCAAACCCCACTTCATTTAATTGTGACATGATCCATCCTCCCGCAAAGAATATAAAAAAACCGGAACGAATGTGATTTTGACTAATCCCTACTTTAATTAAGTCAGAGATGGACAGCTTAAGGATTTGCTCTTCTGATTCTTCAATGACATGTTGGTCTTCTTCCCTATCTATTAAGGTCTCACTTTTATCCTCTGCCACTTCTGCTTTTCGAGTTAAAATAATATCTCTCAGCCGATTCGCCTTTTCTACAGAGAGTGCATCCAGTGCAAATTCGCTTCCTGCACTTCCTGCAGTATCTATTTCTACTTTAATCACTTGCAGTGCCTGATGAATGACATTCTGCTGAAAGTTTACACTCTGGATTCTATCAAAAGGTATATTAAGCTTAGTCTTAGAGAGGACTCCCTTTTCAATAATTAATTCGTCATTCTGAATATAGAAGTAATACTTAAAATAAGAGATAACCGACCAAATCGCAGAAAAGACTGTCAAGACGATAGTTCCAATAAGCAGATGTCCTTTTCTACCAGATGCATTTCCACCGATTAAGAATACGATCGCAATAGGCCATATCTGCCTTATGATGATACCGATCCTTTTCTGTATGATCATGATGATTGCAAAAATGGACTGCCGAGTCGGCTCGCTGAATTCTTCCATCATTCCTCTTCTTCAGACTTTATTTTAGTGAGGACGAATTGTTTAAGCTCATTAGCCCTTACCGGATTTAATCCAGGAATATCAATGTCACTTGAGTTACCTCCTGCTGTGTATATATGGAGCGACGCTAATCCAAATAGTCGCTGTATCGGTCCTTCTTTGACTTCACAGTGCTGTATCCGGCTGAATGGAATCGTAGCTATAGACCTCCAGAATAATCCATGCTTATACACGATGTCCTTCTGTCGTAGTGCATAGCCTTCTTTGAAAAATGAAAAATAGGAGTACACCATCGTTCCTATTAGTAAAAAGATCAATACTGGCCACAGTAGATATTCTATCACTTGTGGAATGGCAAATTCTATGAATCCCTTGCCAAAAAATAAGATTAAAATGACCGCTACCCAAAATATGAAGGAGAACAGTATCCCATATGTCAGGTAAGATTTTTCCATTCTACTGTAGTGTAGCTCTACCTGAGAGGGTATATCATCTAAGTCTATCTGAGTATTTTGAAATGGTGCTTGCATTATGCGACTAAAAATAGTCAACTAATATAGAAAGCCCTGAGAATCTTATCAGTATAATCAGAAACTGACTTAATCTATGCTCAATAGGACCGTGATAGATATTGATTAGACTACATCATTAAAGAGCCGCAGATCCATACAATTCAGACTTTTCCTTTCCAATAAGCCTTGGAATCTAGTATTATTATTCCCTTATAAGGCTATCTCTTTGGCGTTTTACTCCTTTTTTTTCAAAAAAAATTGATGAAGACTAGGGTAGCTCTTATTTATGACGACTAAGATGTGTGAGCAAAAATATAACTAGGATGAAAATTGATCTGACAAAAATCATCTACTACTATTATAAAGAATCACAACCGATGGTACTTAGGTAAAAGCTTAATCGAAAACTGATTCTATCTCATATGGTGATTCATTCTAATATTTAATTTATTGTTTGGTCAATTGACTAAATATTAGCTTTAAGAAAGAATAGCTATAGGATAAAATGGAGATTATATAAATTCAATATAATATTAGCCTTTGAAGAATATATGTTTTTTTAAAAAGTTATTAAAAGCATAAGGTTCATCACTAAAATATAATATATCGTTAAAAAGTCTACACTTAATAACCATATTTCGTTACAACTAAAACAATTTAAAGATTATGAAAAAACTATTTTCCATCTGCTTTTCGCTAAGCATTATCCTTCTTCTTACTTCTTGTAATAATGACATTAGTGAAATAGAAGCAACTTATACTAAAGCAAGTCCAATCTATGCAGACTTAGATGCTATCAGAATGCAGCCTCTGAATGAATCCATTAGAGAAGTTAATAATCCAGGCAAAGTATATGTATCTGAAGACATATTACTCATAGGGGAAGAGAAAGAAGGAATCCATATTTTTGATAATTCTAATCCTTCTAATCCGACTCCAGTCAGCTTTATCTCAATACCAGGAAATAATGAATTCTATGTTCATAAAAATCACATATACGCAGAGAGCTATTATGATATGCTCAAAATAGATATCTCAAATATGAATTCTCCACAGCTAATCAATCGAATTGAAGAAGCTTTTTCTAAAGAATTTATCAATGAACAAGGAGAAACTCTTATTGGCTTTACGTACGAGCAGATAACAGAGACCATAGAAGAGGATACTGACTTATGGCAGATTCAAAACGATAATGCAATCGCCTACTATAATTATGCGAACAAATTGATCCCTGCTTCTGCGGTTCCTAGCTCTTTTGCAGGTAGCAGCGATTCTAAAATCGGATCAGTGAATCGGATCGCTTACAGTAACGGCTATCTATACACCATAAGTAATGAGCAATTGACTGTGTTCGAAGACGGTGCAGAACTTTCATTAGTAAAAAATAATTATGCAGGATGGCAAATGGAAACCATATATCCTTATAATAAAAAGCTATTCGTCGGTACTAGAGCTTCTATGGAAGTATTCAGTACTGAAAATCCTACAGATCCTTTGCATGAGACTTCATTCTCCCATGCTAATGCATGTGACCCAGTGTTACCAGATGAAGATGTGGCCTATGTCACATTAAGAACAAATGGTGATGACTGCCAAGGTGCTGCTTCTGATGCACTACTAGTTATCAATACTTCTAATATTTTTAATCCAGAACTCATGGAAGAAATAGGAATGGAAAGCCCATATGGTCTTGCACTGATTGGAGATAAGCTATATGTCGGAGAGGGAGAGAATGGCTTAAAGATATTTGATGCAAGTGATAAGTATAACTTAGAACTAATATCTCACGACAAAGATGTAGAAGCATATGACATCATAGCACATCCGACTAATGTAAGTCTAATCTTAGTCGCAAGTCCAGAAGGATTCGGACAATATGAAATAAGTACTGATCAACAAAACTTAGACCTGATCAGCTGGATCGCCAGTAATAACTAATACTTTAAAAGTACTACCTGTCAGTAGCCATGTCTTCCATGGCTACTGTTTTCCTTATTGAAATCTCAACCCCCTCCATGAGAAATCTACTTGCTATTTTTCTATTCTTTATTCTAAAAACCCTATCCCTAACTGGACAGTCAGATGATGACATATCAATCATCAGATATAATGACGGATCTGTATTCATAGGAGAAATCATTGATCAAGATTTATTAAAATTAAAAATGGTATTAACCACTGCTGATACCATCACATTAGATAAATCCAAAATCAAAAAAATTAGACTTGCTCAAAAACATATGATCTTAGATCGAACCATAAGCCATCGTGCTTCTGGTTTATTTTATAATTTAGATTTCAGCACTAACCTTGGCATAGGTGGCCAAGCGACATTTTTATCTTTTACATTAGGCAAGCACTTGAATCCTAAACTCAGTATAGGAGCTGGGATTGCTATTTCTCATAATCGTACCACGAATAGGCTTCCTTGGATAGATAATAATATGGTCCATCTATTCGGACATGCCAGATATAATTTTAGTGAGAAAAAAGTAAGACCATTTGTAGAAGCAAATCTCGGATGGGGCGTACCGATGTTTAACGATCGATGGAATACATATCGTGGTGGCCTATATGCTAATCCAGCTATAGGTATAGAAATAGCCACCAGGCGTCGAATAAGCTGGACATTTAAGATAAATCAAAACATTCAATACATCGAAGGTGAACAAGAATTTTCGGCTGAGTTTTTTGGCAATAATGGTAATTCCATTATCAAATATAAGACATGGTTGAATCGAACATCTTTTTCGATAGGTATTAATTTTTAGAAATGTTAGAGCTTAGTCACATAAAATCCAATCCGACCATTAAAAATAGGTATTAATAACCCATATCATTTAATCAAACTAATTTTGAGATATGAATTTTCCTTTATGAGTTTGCGCGTGATTATATCAGTCCTTATGATATGCTATAGTTGTCACCTATCAGCACAGCATAAGAAGCATATCTCTACAGTCGTACACTTAGATGGAACGAAAGTCAAAGGCGAAATCATAGGCCAAGACAAACTATCTGTCATCTTACTTGTCTCATCATCTGATACAGTCTATGTATCTAAAGGAAATATCAGAAAAATTAAAAATTCTAAGAACCACATCAATCTCTATAAGCAACACCTTAATAAAGGCATGTACTATAACTTAGACTTATTCTCCAATGCAACGAATAATGACGCCACTGTATCAATCGCCTTTACTATGGGTCAGCGTATTAATGAAAAATTCTCTGTCGGTGCAGGAATCGCCCAAACTCATAATGTCATCGAAAACCGCTCATTTACCACAGATCATGGTATGAGACAAGTTTATGCACATTCGAGATATAATATCAGTAATAAATCTAATCGCCTGTTTGTAGAATCAAATCTTGGATGGGGTATCGCATCTCCCACAGATGAAGTCAGTACGCATAAGGGAGGTATATATATTCAGCCTTCTTTCGGAATAGAGATTGCAACTAAAAAGAGACTCAGCTGGACTGTCAAAATCAGCCACTATGTACAGCAGACGAGCGGCACTCGTATGTTTAACGTTGGCTTTGATAATAATCTCCCTTCATTTGCAAAATATGATATTCTATTGCAGCGGACTGCGCTTGGGATTGGGATTGGATTTTGAAAATTAATCAGCTAACTAGCCCACCCCTCCCGATCTAAACTCCGATACTGAATCGCTTCAGCCAGATGCTCGATCTTAATATCTGGACTTGCAAAGAGATCTGCATTAGTCCGTGCCACCTTTAGTATCCGATCATAGGCACGAGCTGAGAGCTGTAGCCGTTCCATCGCTTTCTTTAGCAAGGTCAGACCAGCTTGATTTAATTCGCAGACATCTCTGACCATGCGGCTAGGCATATGAGCATTGCAGAATACGCCTTCTAAATCTTTGAATCTTTCTATCTGAATCTCTCTGGCTACGATGACTCGCTTTCTGATGTCATCGCTGGTTTCACTGCTTCGCTCTATGGTCGATAACTCATCATAAGACACTGGAGTCACTTCTACATGTAAGTCGATGCGATCTAATAGAGGGCCAGATATTTTATTCAGGTATCGCTTGACGATCCCTGGACCACACACGCAGTCTTTCTCTGGATGATTATAGTAGCCGCATGGACAAGGATTCATAGAGGCGATGAGCATAAAGCTTGCTGGATAGTCTACCGAGATTCGCGCTCTGGATATTGTCACCCGTCTTTCTTCCATCGGCTGCCTCATCACTTCTAGTACCGTCCGCTGAAATTCTGGTAGCTCATCTAAGAAGAGCACGCCATTATGAGACAGGGATATTTCTCCTGGATTGGGATTAGAGCCGCCACCGACTAGTGCTACATTACTGATGGTATGATGCGGAGATCTGAAAGGCCTCTTCGTCACGAGGGAAGCATTCTTATCCAGCAGACCTGCCACTGAGTGAATCTTGGTGGTCTCTAATGCTTCATGAAGTGATAGTGGCGGTAAGATGCTTGGCAGTCTTTTCGCAAGCATCGTCTTACCTGCACCCGGAGGCCCTATGAGAATGACATTATGTCCACCAGCAGCAGATATTTCTAATGCCCGCTTGATATTCTCCTGACCTTTCACGTCAGAAAAGTCTACATCATAATTATTGACATCGCTCTCAAAGACTTCTCGGGTATCCAGATCTATCGGATGAAGCTTGCGATTGCCTTTCAAAAATTCGACAGCCTCTACTAAATTACTTATACCATACACAGGCAGATTATTGACAATAGCAGCTTCGAATGCATTTTCTTTAGGCACGATCAAGCCCTTATAACCTTGATTTCGAGCTTCAATAGCGATGGGTAAGGCGCCTCTGATAGGTCTGATCCCACCATCAAGTGCCAGCTCGCCCATGATCATGTATTGGTCCAGCTCTGGTGCTTCTATCTGCTTAGTCGCGGCTAGCACGCCAAGAGCTATCGGTAAGTCATATGCCGATCCTTCTTTTTTAATATCAGCTGGAGCAAGATTCACCACCAGCTTTAGTCGGAGCATCTTGTAGCCTATATTCTTTATGGCAGCTTCGATACGCTGAAATCCTTCTTTGATGGCGTTATCAGGTAAGCCCACCATGTGATAGAAGTTACCCGTACTGACAGGGCCACCTGCATTCACTTCGATAGTGATCGATCGGGCATCTACTCCGTGTACTGCTCCGGCAAAGGTCTTAACAAGCATAATCGTGATTGATAGATATATATATTTAAAATCTATAAAGCTGCGTCGCAGATCCAATATAGCACTCTTCAGCATTTTATTATCTTTTCAAGAACGAATAATCACAAGTCTCGTCTCTTCTTCGTAAGAAGCAAATATGAGATCTTATATAGTATTAGATGTTGGTGTTATTTTGTGCATTTACCATGTCTTTGACCTCAAACAGTACTTCTGATTTCATTGCGTCAAAATTTTTAAACCTCATACTATGATCAAAATGAAAGCTAATCTGGTCTTAGATTAGCTGATTATTGAGAACCGAACACCATAATGTTCCGCAATCCGACATTTATTTCATAGTTATCGTAATTTTATATGGAAAAAATTGCCGTATATACAATTTCTCTCTACTTTCGCATCATTATATTATCAAAATGAAATTCAGAAATATCTTGATTTGTTGTTGTTGCTGTTGTTGCGCTGAGCAATAATGCGACAGTAGGTCAAATATATTTCTAAATAATAAGAAATAAATAAACGCCCTTCTGAAGCATCTTCGGAAGGGCGTTTTAGTTAAACCAATATGAAAATATCTAACCAGATTATGAATGTCGATTGTTGTACAGCTTGTTGTTGTTGTTGCTGTATGATCATACACGATCATCTGTTAGGTAAAAATTAGAATATTAAAAAACCATTCTAAACCCTCTCAGATCATCATTTCTGAGAGGGTTTTTTCATTGAAGAAAATTTAAAAATTAAAACAAACATAAATGAGCTTATTCACAAAGTATCCTGACATAGCAGAAGCAGATCAGAAGGATATTATTGAGTTAGAAAATAGAATAGAAGGATTCCGAAAAGGAACTGAAGATGAAGAAAAATTCAAACTCTACAGACTGACAAGAGGTGTCTATGGTCAGAGACAGCTGGGTGTACAAATGTTCAGAATCAAAATCCCATACGGTAAGATCTCACCTCATCAGATCAAAGTCATAGCAGATATCGCTGATCAGTATGGCTCAAGTAATCTACACCTGACCACGAGACAGGACATCCAGCTACACTATGTCAAGCTGGAAGACTCTCCCAAGGTCTGGCTCGATCTGACTAACAATGGTCTGACGGGAAGAGAAGCCTGTGGCAATACAGTCCGTAATCTAACAGCATCACCTACTGCGGGCATTGATCCAGTAGAGCCATTCGATATCACTCCCTATGCACATGCGACAGCTTACTATTTCTTGCGCAATCCGATCTGCCAGGATATGGGTCGTAAGATCAAGCCAAGCTTTTCATCCAGTGATGCTGATACGGCATATAGTTATTTCCATGATTTTGGATTTATACCAAAAATCAAAGATGGGGTCAGGGGATTCAAAGTACTCGTCGGAGGTGGTTTAGGAGCCATAGCGATATTCGCACCCACGGCATTTGAGTTCTTAGAGACAGATAAGATCATACCTTTCATGGAGGCCAGCCTTAGAGTATTCGACAGGTATGGAGAGAGAGCTAAGCGACAGAAAGCCAGAATGAAATTCTTAGTCAAGAAGCTCGGTGTAGAAGGATTTTTAGACTTAGTCAATGAAGAATGGAAGTCACTGAAGCATCAGACTTATCCGATCAATCCAAATGATTACACACAAGAGGAGGCAGTCACTTACTTCGAGCCTCAGCTGACAGAAGCATCTAAGCCTGACCAATTCAAGCTGTGGCTGAAGACGAATACCTTCGAGCAAAAGCAAAAAGGATTCTATGGTGTGTACCTCAAAATCTTACTGGGAGATATCAGCTCTGATAAAGCCAGAGAGCTCGTCCCTATCCTACAGAAGTACAGTTCTTCTGATGTCAGAATTACGGCGAATCAAGGATTACTATTGAGATTCGTCCATGAAAGACACTTAGCAGAATTATTCACTGCCTTAGATAAGATCGGTATGGCAGATCCAGGATTCGATTCTATCGGAGATGTGACGGCATGTCCTGGTACAGATACATGTAACCTTGGCGTGACTAATAGTACTGGCCTTGCAAAAGTGATAGAAGACATGATCACCGATGAGTACCCTGAACATCTAGAAGAAAAGCATATTAAGATTAAGATCAGTGGGTGTATGAATGCATGCGGTCAGCACATGGTCGGTAACATAGGATTCAGCGGAAGCTCGATAAAGAAAAATAATCTCGTGATACCTGCCATGCAGGTCGTCTTAGGCGGTGGCACTGATCCTTCTGGACAGGGATGGATCGCAGAGAAGGTCATTAAGCTGCCGACTAAAAAAATCTTAGATGGCATCAGAGAATTGCTAAATGACTATGATCAGCATGCGACAGAAGGCGAATATTATAATGACTATTACAGACGACAAGGCAAAAAATACTTTTATGAACTGCTAAAGCCGCTAGCAAACATTGAAGAATTACAAGGAACTGACTTATTTGACTGGGGCCAAGATCATGAATATAAGCAAGAAATAGGCGTGGGAGAATGCGCTGCCGTCGTACTCGATCTGGTCGGGACCATAGTGAAAGATGCTGCTGAAAGATTAGAAGAAGGCAAGGTAGAATTACAAAAAGGAAACCTGTCTGAAGCTGCCTATTTTGCATATTCGACTCGTGTCATCGGCGCTAAGGCATTATTATTAGCAGATGATATCAGCTGTAATACTCAGATTAATATCATCAATGACTTTCAAGAGAAATTTGTAGAAGCTGGAAAATTTCCACTTAAAGAAGATTTCAGAGTAAAAACATTGGCTATAAAAAGAGAACTGCCTACAGTAGAATTCGTGACAAACTACATACAAGAAGCAGAAGCATTTCTAAAGCAGGTGATGGAGTATCGCAATCACGGTGCGACAGGATCAGAAGAGAAAGAAGTCATCGGCAGTTACTATAAAGCGTAGACTATGAATCGGATAACTATACCAAGAGTAACGCTAGTCGGTGCAGGTCCAGGAGATAAAGATCTGATCACTGTGAAAGGTCTAAAGGCTTTACAATCAGCTGATGTCGTGCTGTATGATGCACTGATTGACACGGCATTGCTGGATGAAGCTCCAGCGGAAGCCATCCGATTATTTGTCGGAAAGCGTGCAGGCAGGCCCTGTAAGAAGCAAGAAGAAATTAACGAACTGATTGTAAAGTCAGCCCATGAGTATGGACATGTCGTCAGACTGAAAGGCGGAGATCCATTCGTATTCGGCAGAGGCCTCGAAGAGATAGAATATATCAAATCTTATGGAATAGAAGTCAGTCTAGTGCCTGGTATCTCCAGTGCTCTATCTGTTCCTGCCTTACAGGGCGTGCCAGTCACTTCCAGAGGTGTGAGTGAGAGCTTTTGGGTATTGACAGGATCAACAAAAGATCATCTCATATCTGCTGACATTGAAATAGCTCTTCAGAGTCACGCGACCATCGTCATTTTGATGGGTATGAGGAAACTTGCCATGATCGCGGACATGGTCAGGATAGAAGGTCATGGTGAGAAGCCTATGATGGTCATACAGAATGGCAGCCAAGATGAAGAGAAGTATGTGATCGGCACTGCAGAAGATATTGCTGATCAAGCAAAAAGAGCTAAGATCGGTACCCCTGGAATCATCGTCATCGGAGAAGTGGTCAAGTCTCATCCTGAATGGATCACAGAAAAAGCGAAAGTCGAATGGAAAACCCTGTAAGTCAGAATCCATTATACCCAGTTTTCTTTAAGCTAGATAAGCTAAAGATGCTTGTCGTCGGCGCAGGCGAAGTGGGCTATGAAAAAATGTTCTTTATTCTAAAAAGCAGCCCTAATGCTAACATCACCATCGTCGCACCATGGGCCAGGGAGGAAGTATCGGAGATCATAGGAAGTCAGAAATACAAGATTAACTGGATGGAAAGAAAATTCAAAGCAACAGATATCGATGGCTACGATCTAATCGTCGCAGCGACTAATTTTCCAGAAGTAAATCAGCAAGTATACGATGCCGCTAAAGCGAAAGGTAAATTAATCAATGTGGCAGATACACCAGATCTATGCGACTTCTACTTAGGCTCTATCGTCACCAGAGGCAACCTCAAAGTCGCCATTTCTACTAATGGAAAGTCGCCCACATTCGCCAAGCGATTCAGACAAGTCTTAGAAGATGTTCTACCAGATGATTCTGCAGAGCTCGTAGAAAATTTAAAAGTATTCAGAGATAGGCTCAAAGGAGATTTCACCTATAAAGTGGAAGAACTCAATAAAATAACATCATCACTACTAAATAGTGATGCTTAAAAATCGATCAAATGACAGACATTAATACAGCAGTGGAGGATATAGATGTAGACCAGCTGAATGCCGACTATCAAGATCTCAACCCGATTAAGAGGTTGGAAAAATTATTCGCGGATTATGATCATGATGATATCATGGTAACTTCATCCTTCGGTACGACATCAGGTATCTTGATGAGCATGGTGAGTAAGGCTGCGCCAGGTCACCCGATACACTTCATCGATACCACATTCTGCTTCAAGAAGACAATCGAGTATAAGCAGTCTATCACTGATATACTCGGACTTAACATCGTACATATCCTACCAGATGTAGAAGATAATATGATGGCAAGAGAAGTATCACTCTGGGAGACTGATGTGGATAAATGCTGTAATCTCAACAAGATCAAACCCTTTGAGCCATATAAAGCCAATAAAAAAATATGGATCTCAGGACTCCTCATGAATCAGACACCCTTCCGAGAAAACCTGAATATATTTGAGAAAAGAGGATCGATCATTAAGATGCATCCTAACATAGATACTTCAGCCAGCCAGTTCGATATGTACTTAGCAGATAATGATATCCCGATACACCCGATGAAGTTAGAAGGCTTCGGCTCAGTGGGATGCACTCACTGCACCCTGAAAGGAAAAGGCAGATCAGGCAGGTGGGCGGATAAGTCAAAAACAGAGTGCGGCATACATGAGTAATAAATCCACCTGAGTACATAACCAATAAATGATCAGTTTATAAAGACTGGATAAAGTCATTAATCGAATTCTTCTTAGTAATTGATCTCAATTCTAAATACTTTTGCAAAACTTTCTAAAGAGATAAATATCATGATTCAAACAGACATCCTCATCATCGGTGCAGGTCCATGTGGACTGTTCACAGTATTCGAAGCTGGCTTATTAAAACTGAAGTGCCACTTAGTAGATGCCCTTCCGATAGCTGGAGGACAACTGAGCGAGATATATCCTAAAAAGCCTATCTATGATATCCCAGGTTACCCAAGCATACTAGCTGGTGACCTCGTCGATAATCTCATGGAGCAGATTAAGCCATTCAATCCAGGATTCACACTAGGAGAGAGAGCTGAAAAAATCGAGAAAATAGGCGAAAAAAAATATAGACTCACGACAAGCCGAGGTACAGAGATAGAAGCGCCAGTGATCTGTATCGCAGGAGGCCTGGGTTGCTTCGAGCCACGTAAACCGCCTATCGAAGGATTAGCACAGTACGAGGACAAGGGTGTTGATTATATGGTCAAAGATCCTGAGAAGTTTAGAGATAAGAAGCTCCTCATAGCCGGTGGAGGTGACTCAGCGCTTGACTGGACCATAGAGCTGGCGGATATCGCAAGTGAGATCACACTCATCCACAGAAGGACCTCATTCAGAGGTGCGCTAGACAGTGTCGATAAAGTCATGGAATTAGCGAAGACAAATAAGGTAAATCTCATCACAGAAGCTCAAGCGATCGGTGTGAATGGTAATGGCGTCCTCAAAGAAGTCATCGTCAAGTCTAAAACTGATGGAGAATTCACCAAGAGTGTCGATTACTTTATACCACTCTTCGGACTCACACCAAAACTAGGTCCGATAGCAGAATGGGGACTAACCATAGACAGAAGTGCTATCGCAGTAGATACAGCTGATTATAGCACTAATGTTGAAGGGATTTATGCCATCGGTGATATCAATACTTACCCTGGCAAGCTAAAGCTAATCTTATGTGGATTTCATGAGGGAACCATGATGGTACAATCTGCATTTAAGTACATATATCCTGACCAAAAGCTAAGTTTCAAATATACGACTGTCGCAGGTGTCAATGGATTCGAATAGAACGTCAATGACGTCAATCATTCAGATATTCAATGGAAAGATTAGTTAGTATGATCGTTGAATATTAAAGAGAATAAAATTCTCAAACAAATGGAAGATAATATTATATCGCTGACCGTCATAGACCGAAACGGTGTAGAACATAAGATAGAGGCACCCACGGACATGAACTTCAACTTGATGGAGATCTGCAGAGCTTCAGAACTACCTGTCGAAGGGACTTGTGGAGGCATGGCTCTCTGTGCATCGTGCCACTGCTATGTGCAGTCAGACCATGAGCTGACTGAGCAGTCCGAGGACGAAGAAGATATGCTGGATCAGGCTTTTTTCGTAGAGGATAATAGTCGGCTTAGCTGCCAATTGCCTTTGACGAATGAACTGGATGGGCTGGTGGTGAAGCTGGCTCCTGTGGATGAGTCTGATTGAGCTGAAAAATTATCAGAATACAATCAGCTATAAATGTATTAGCCTATTTCATCTAAGATCTATCTTCAATATACAGATCTAAAAAGAATATGAATTATTTTGAGGCCAAATGAAGAAATGAACTTATTTAGCCCCACAGACAAGCATACGACTAATCTTCTTCCTTATGACGGCGTAGTGCATTATTACGGTCCGATCGTACCCCACATGGAAGCTAATCAATACTATGATCGCCTCATGAGCCAGATAGAATGGAAGCACGATGAAGCGATGATGTTTGGCAAAAGGATCATTACCAAAAGAAAAGTAGCTTGGTATGGTGACAAGGCTTTCAAATATACATACTCTAAAGTAACGAAGCTAGCACTCAGCTGGACTGAAGAACTGATAGAGCTAAAGAGAATCGCTGAGGAGCACACACAAGAGACTTATAATTCCTGTCTACTTAACTTATATCACAGTGGCGCAGAAGGTATGGCTTGGCACAGCGACGGTGAGAAGGACTTAAAGAAAAATGGAGCGATAGCCTCTATGAGTTTTGGGGCTGTCAGAAAATTTGCGTTCAAGCATAAAGAATCTAAAGCGACTGTCCCCGTCCTCTTAGATCATGGCAGCCTACTCGTCATGAAAGGCAGCACACAGACACACTGGCTGCATAGACTGCCTCCTACTAAGAAAGTGCATCGACCTCGGATCAATCTGACTTTTAGAACGATCATAGAGAATCAGTCATGAGTTACTATTTCGTGCTGCAAGCCAAAAGGCTCAATCGGTTTCTGCTAGAATTTGGCATTACACCATACTTAGCCCTTCCACTTTTTATCATTCTGTTTCTCGCGATGTCATTTTTAATTTTTATAAAGGCTGCAGGCTATGCACCATGGCTTTATATTTTAACATTCTCAATCATCTTAGAAAGCATCAGTCAGCAAGACAGAACACTCCTTTTAAAATCACTATTTAATCGCAAGGCATTTTATAAGATTCGGCTCATAGAGAATCTTGTCATTGCCATCCCGTTCCTGCTATTTTTACTATACCAGCAAAGCTATTTATTTGCAGTTGGCTTATTCTTTATTGCACTATCTTTTGTATTTATCCCCTACTACAGATCATTTCAATTAAGTATTCCGACACCATATAAAAGGCGGCCTTTTGAATTTACGGCTGGGTTTAGAAATAAAATAATGTACTTGCCTTTTATTCTTTTACTTATTATAAAATCTATACAAGTTGGCAATGCAAATCTTGCATTATTTATTTTAGCTGTAATATTCTTTATTTGCCTTAGCTTTTATGGGGCTGTAGAGGACCCCTACTTTGCTTGGATTCATAATAAATCACCAAAGCAATTTTTATTCTTTAAAATAAAACAAGGATTGATTAATTCAACAATTCTGAGTGGGCCTATACTTCTGATATTAGGTCTTGCTTTTTTCGAAACTTGGCCCGCTGTACTCTTGATTCAAGGAATGGGATATGTATTAATTATGACAATTATCTTAGCCAAGTATACGTCATTTCCTTCTGCCATGAATCTTCCGCAGATTATTCTATTTATGCTTAGCTTTTGGCTTCCTCCCATGTTGCTCATCGCTATTCCATTATTTTATAGGAAAGCGATTAAAAAACTGACACCCATTCTTTCATGATAAAGCTCATTCATCTTTCTAAATCTTTCGGTAAAAAGAAAGTACTTCATGATATTAACTTATTATTTGAGGAAGGTAAAGTGTATGGGATCGTCGGTTCTAATGGCTCAGGTAAAACCACTCTATTTCGATGTATAGCTGGAATAGAAGATCATGATGGCGAATTAGAATACGATCACACCCCTTTAAAAGACCATTTAGGATTTCTACAGACCCACCCCATCATTATGTCAAGGATCACCGGATGGGAATATTTAAAATTAGTCTCCATATCGCGGGGCATAGACACAGAAAATTTTCAAGAACAGAATGTTTTTGAGCTACCACTTAATGAATATGCCGATACTTATTCTACAGGGATGAAAAAGAAGTTAGCCCTTATGGGTACACTCTTACAACAGAATAAAGTCCTCATCCTTGACGAACCATTTAATGGTGTAGACATCCAAAGTAATCTTTTAATCATAGAACTCATCAATCAATTAAAAGACCTGAATAAAATCATTTTGATTTCTTCTCATATATTCTCTACACTCCGCGACACTTGTGATGAGATTCATTTTTTGAGATCTGGCATTATCGAAAAGAGTGTCATGAAAGAAAATTTTATTGAGCTCGATACCGAAATGAAAAGCATTATTTTAGGGGACAATAATAAAAGAATAAAATTATCTTAGAAATGATCTTATCCAGTCATTGAATTAAATTATTGACACTTCTCGCTCCATCCTAAAATGATTGGCTACATAAGAGTATTTATTTCTAAGATCAGACTTCATTTTGGCAGTGACTGTAAATCCAAGTCTATTATAGAGTGCATGAGCTCGCGAGTTTTCCTCAGAGACATCAAGTACATACTTTTGATCTTCTTTTGCCTTTGATGCATTCATGAGTTGTATCATTAGCTCGGTACCTAAGCCTTTGCCCCTGTAGTCTGATAAAATAGCAATATGGGCCAATGCCATTTGATTTGCTTTTGGAAGCTTAATGACCTGTTCTACTCGCAGTCCATTTTTAATCACAGAAGGGCTACCGAATTTATAAAATCGTAGAATATTTAAACCATCATATATAGTGAAGTTCTTAGCTATACTTCCATCGAAAAAACTACCTATCCCTACCATGACATTATCTCTATAAAGTGAATGATGGTTGTCAAAACTAAATTCTCCTCCCTGTCTGACAAAAGCATGGTGGAGAAAATCCATGGCATTCTTTCCACTATTCTTAAAAACATATTCAAAAGATGGAGGACCAGAGCTGTAGATTAAATGTACAGCAATCTCGACTTCTTCCTTCCTTGATTTTCTCAACTCTATCTTCGCCATTTACGACTGTAATTTTTAAATAAATTTATATCTACGATCTGGTAAGATATTTTAAAGTTAATCAAGTATCAAGATATCATTTATACCGAAGAGAAATTGGTTTGGCACTATTTAACCCAGCAAACCTATTTCTTTCGGGTATTATACCCGATCTATTTTATACCGCTCGCTATCGGTATAAAATAGCAGCGGTATAGAATCGAATCAGTGCATTAAAAAGATTAAAAAGCAGATGGAAAGTCAAGTGAGAAAGAAGACTCAGTGAAGCAAAATGGGGAAAGAAGACTGCGGTGGTATGAGTACAACATTTTATAGACAAGGATGGGATTAACCCGTATCACTGTATGAGGCATACTTGGTTTATCAAGGGCAAGAGATCATAACTGCAGGAGCAGACCACGATACTGCAGGCTATCTGACGGTACAATAGCATTCTGATTATTTACCTTTCCATAAAGAAGGAATTACAGAAGTTGTAGATTTTAATGTCCTTAAGAAATACCAGAGAATAAGTATTGGAACAAGCTTTATGAACCAAGCAGAAAGGAGCATCAAGCGTATGTCTGAGTATGCAGCTATTGGTTTGGTGACTATAGAGACTATAGCACAGCTCAAATGCTATATATTCACCAAGGCTATACTATCTGATGGAAGTGGATTGGAGAGAGATTCAGAGCCCTACGTGTACCAAGCTACAGTCAGCATAGATCATATACCAAAGAGAAATTGGTTTATGCCTTATAAACCAGCAAACCTATTTCTTTCAGGTATGATACTAGATCTATTTTCCAAAGTAAGTAGGATCAGTTTATAACGATTCGATTCATCGGTTTTTGATTCCAGTAGAAGTCTTTGGTATCCTTTTGATATTGGGACAAAAGCTATATATTAGTAGAGAAGAGAACAAAATCCAAGACATGTAGGTCAATTATGTCATACAAGCGGCTATTACCGTTTGTATGAGCTTTAAGATATTGATAATGAGTTGTTTAGGGAGAGGGAAGGGCTTGTAAGAAGAAATAGAAAAAAGTAAAGATTTGAATAAAACTAGGGGGATATACACAAGTTACTCTCAATTAATGAATAAAAGAAATTGAAATTCACGATAAACTATATTATCCTAATACTCTCATTAACTTGGTTTTCGAATAATATGAGTTTTGAGCCAGCATTAGCCTTATTCGGATCACTTTCCGGATTATACTATCTTGTTTCAAACCATAAAATTAGAAGAGTAGATCCGTCAATTTCTAAATTAGAATTATCACAACTGTGTAGAAATGAGAATATTGACACTAACCAGTCAAAAGCAAATCTAATTAGAGACTTGAATCAAGAATATTTTAATAAAACTTCATTCCCGATTGGAAATGTTATTTTAATTTTCTTAACTCCACTAATTTCATTATTTATAAACGTTGAAACGGAATTAGATATTAAATTCTATAAAGTGCAGAATGGCAACTATGAGATAATAAACAGTTACTTTGAAGATCCTAATTGGTGCTATTATGACAGCTATGATCAAGTATATAAATTGCCAATAAATTTAGCTTTAAAAGCAAACAAAGCACAAAATGTAGAATATGTGGAAATAGTATATAATCCAGATCTTATAATTCAGTCAAGCGGTTCTCAAAAAATAGACAATGAATCAAATTTTATCATTTATGAGAATAATTTGGAATATCTCCCACCTTTTGATGAGTACTCACCATTAAAAAACATTGATACTATACTTATAGAACCAATGTTTGAATTTATGCCCAGATTTAAAATGATAAAGAATAAACCTGTAAAACTGATTTATTCGGAAAATACAACAAATATTGATTTCAAATTGAGAGTTAAGTTAGAAAATAAGCGGCCTATTATTAGAGATTTTAAACTATCTATACCAACGATTATAAAACATGATCACAATTATGAAGAAATCTGTAATGATGTGACCAATATTGATCTAAACAATATCAAAGCCTACAGTTATGGCAAGCCATTTTTTACTATGAGAACAATAATGCAAAATGATACGATTGATATTTCTTATAGACTGCTTGGGAAATATAATTCTGAAACGATAAGATATAATAATGATATTTATAAAATAAATTGTGATAATAACAAAGACTTCAAATTTGACTATTCATACCTTTTTTCTGATTATGGAGGTATTCCAACACATGTATCAACTCCAAAAAAGATGGATAAAGTATATAACGATAATTGGAGTCAATATGTAATAGAAATTATAAAATTTGCAAAAGAAAAGAATATTGACACTATATTATTTCAGAATGGAGATTTGACTAAATTCATAGTGGAAAAGGAAATAATGAATCAAAACTGAGAGTAACAAGCGATCATGATGTCAGATTGGCTATCGCCAAATCCGCCACATATCGCCGATACGTTATGCGAAATAAGAATATTGAAACTAATAGAGATGTATAAAATTGAATTTTTGGTTATTGTATCAAATAGAAACACAAATTCTCTGCAGTCATTAAAGAACTTGCTTTTATCAGATGATGATATACAGAAAATAAATAATTCTAATATTACAGTCAAGGATTTTCAATTCAAATATCATATTGAAACTGGGACAATAAATGTTGATCAAAATCCTACATATTTTATACTGCATTTTGAATGTGAAGAAGAAGAAAATATACCCAGATTTGTACAGTCTATAAGAATAATAAGGAGTGTACTTTCAATAATTAATCCGACCATTTATAAACTTTGGGATGATATAGCGCAGTACTATTCTGAAAAAGCATATTCAAAAATATATCGGTTAGAGAATTTAATGAGGAAACTTCTAACCAAATTTATGTATATCAACTTAGGAATAAATTGGACTAAAGAGAGAATGCCAGAAGAAGTAAAAGAATCCGTCAAGTTGGGAAATAGAGATCCAAATTTTCTACATAACGTCGACTTTATACAACTGAGCAATTTCCTATTTAGCGAAAAATACCCTAATCATAAGGAGTCTTTAATAACAAAACTTAATAAAGCTGAGAATATATCAGAGCTTGATTTAACTGAAATTAAATCATTACTGCCAGAGAGTAATTGGAGTAGATATTTCGAGGAATTAGTAACCTGCGAAGGGGAGTTCTTAAGTAAGAGATGGGATAAACTGTATAAGCTTAGAAATTCAGTTGCTCATAGTAAATTTATATCAATCGGCGAATTAAGCGAGATTGAAGACTTAGTTGACGAGATTACTCCAATCTTAGAAGAAGCGATAAATAAGCTTACAAAAGTCGTTGTGCCTGATGATGAAATTGAAAATATTGTTGAAAATGTCGCCAGTGAAAGGAATGAGAAAATCGGAAATTTTCTTGTGAATTACAAGTCTCTGGAGAATTCCCTATCTAAACTTAGTAATCAAATAAAAACATCGAATAATTCTATCCAGAACAGTATTGCTCCTATATCAAAAAGCTTAGCTACAATTTCCAAAATCAATTTGATTCCTCAAGAGACGTTGGATGCGATATCTAGCATAGCTAACTTCAGAAATATGTTAGTGCATAATTCTGTGTTAGACTTTGAACCAATTACGATAAATAATAGGATAGCGGAAATAATCAAGCTAAATGAAAAAATATCAGACGAAATTGAAGTAAATGAAGAGTATCATATAAACAAAATAAAGGATGATAAAATAGTAAACATCTATAGGAAAATAAAGAATTACTTATTAACACTCGACGGAATAGAAGTCAAGTTCAATAAACATTACATTTCATTTAAGTTAGTAAGCAATATAACTGATGTAAAAGTTCAGCAAAAATCAGTTAAGGTTTGGTTGAATGTTTCATATGGAAACTTAGTTGATCCTAATTCATTAGCGAAAAATGTATCAAATATTGGGCATCAGGGTAATGGTGATTACGAAGTAAATATAAAGAGCAATGAAAACTTAAGTGAGCTCTTTAATTTGATAAAGCAGTCATATGAAATAAATAAAGAATAAATCGCATAATCGAGTAGACGGCTCCACCAGCGGTCGCTGATGGAGTGCGCCTCTCACACCACCGTACGTACGGGTCTTCCCGCAGAGCGGGACAGGCTGTATACGGCGGTTCACCAAATCGAAATTCTAAATCTTGAGTAGTAGTCGATCATAGATTCATAGCCTTTTCTTTTAAGGCGTGATATGGTTATCGTCGTACCTAACATGGGACTTTGAGCAACTGCCCAGCCACCCATTCTTGTCTGACTCCAAGCATATGCTTGACCTATGCCAATTCCTAAGCGAATGAAGTTTTTGCGCTTTCGCTCTGGCTGGCTGCCCATCCGCTAGCGGTGCCTTCCTTTCAATGTCCATAGAACATTGCCCCTTTGGGATCAGTCAGTTATCTTGTAAGATTTTTACTATCAAATCATTTTCTTTTTCTGTCCTTTTAAACCATGGCTATCGATGATTCCATGGTGAATCCAGACGTGATTTAATGTTGCACACCCACCCGCTATGCGGTTCCATCACTGGACGAATGTTTCGTCACTCTTTGAGT
>Ga0209187_1001471_pt1 | contig 27028 bp, 25 predicted proteins | sample BantaG_FD_187430 | JGI IMG/M metagenome (GOLD analysis project Ga0209187, IMG submission 187430) | Marine algal microbial communities from Bantry Bay, Ireland - BantryBay_4 metaG (SPAdes) (version 2) | ecosystem: Host-associated > Algae > Red algae > Unclassified | place: Bantry Bay, Ireland...
TGTAATTTTGTCTTAAACTGTACGCATTGTATTTTTCTGAAAAAACACTTTGGTACATCTTTAGACAAAACAGATAATATACTCAATACCAATTACATCTAAAATTTCAATAAGTTTAATTCACTTCAATATGAAATACCTTTTTTTAAGCCTCACATTATTGAGTCAGATTGCTTTGTGGGGGCAAAACGAAGCAGATGAACTTTGCGCTGATTTGGTGATTGGTGCTATTGAAGTACTCGAATATCAGGAGAAATGCCTGATACTTCAATATACGGTTTATAATCAGGGCGAAGGATCGGCTAATTTATTTGGTGCGAAAAAAAAGCGGACAGATAATATAGTTGTCAGGGCTCATTTTTCGGGCGACAAACAACTCAATCGCGGAGATGTGACGGCAGGCGCGACTTATATTTATCAAAAAGATGTTCCGAATAATGGTGTGCTGAATAATGGCGAACATTACACCGGAATTATAGAAATAGACCGTCGAAAAAAAAGCAATTATGTGTCAGTTATACTCCTTCAGGTAGATGCGATGACGACACTTGTCGAGTGTGACGAAACGAACAATGTCGGCTGGATGATTTTTGATTAATGAAAAGAACGAAATAAAGTGAACCACGAAGCCCACTAAGTACACGAAAATCGAATTAACGAAGTAAGGAAACTAAATTTGTGTAAAAAATTGATTATTAAGTATTTATATTTACTTTGTGGACTCTGCGTCTGTTTGATTTTCGCGTCTTTCGTGTACTTAGTGGTTCAATTTATTTTTTCGGTTTCACTTAGTGAAAAGAAAGAAAAAAACTTTACTTTTGAGCAATGAAAAGAATATACTATATCATACCGTTGGCTATTTTTGCCATTTACCTGCTTGGACCGCGCCCTGATTATGCAGACTGGAAGGAGTCGGAAGTAGAGATTAAGCCCTCCCAAATTCCTTTGACAATTATCGAAGACCGCATCAAACATAATGACACCATAGAAGTAAAACCCGGCAATGCTTCGCGTATCGTATGGGCGGATTCTATGCGTAGAACGGAGTATGTGGTCGTGTATTTGCATGGTTTTTCGGCAAGTCCCATGGAGGGCGATCCGGTACATGAAGAGTTTGCCAAACGCTATGGCGCAAACTTGTACTTGCCTTTGCTTGCCGGGCATGGCATAGACGATAAAGAGTCCTTTAAAGACTTGATGCCCAGAGATTTAATACTCTCCGCAAGACGTGCAGTTACGATTGCTACGGCATTGGGTGAGAAGGTCATTATTATGTCTTGCTCTACCGGAAGTGCGCTCGGAACGTACATTTCTTCGTACAATCCTGACTTGATTCACGCGCATATTATGTATTCGCCCAATGCAAATATGAGCGATAGAAGATTACGGATGTTGGTCAACCCTTGGGGCTTGCAAGTTGCGCGTTATATGAACGGCAGCGACTACCGCACGATACCCAATATGCCCGAATCTTGTCACCCTTATTGGACGATGACCTATCGTTTGGAAGGCATTGCGGCTGTAAAAAGTCTTGTAAATACGACGATGAATTCGGATGTCTATGAGGAGATTACACACCCGATTTTTGTAGGATATTATTATAAAAATGATGAAGAAAAAGATGAGGTAATTTCCATTCCGGCACTCAAAAAAATGTTTAAGAAAGTAGAAACGCCAGAAGATAAAAAACGCCTCGTTGCCTTTCCGAATGGTACGCATGTATTGCCATCCAAATTACAAAATAAAGATTTGGAATCCGTCAGAAAGGAGACTTATAAATTTGCAGAGGAAGTACTTGGTATGAAGCCTGTGAATTTGGGAGTTTTGGGAAGTGCAGAGTAGAAATTTTGATACACTTATTTCGTTTTTTTAAATTTAATATGTCCATCCAAATACTCCATAAATGTTTTTCCTTGGTCGTCACTATCATTATATTGTGGCATTCGGTGGCAGGTATGGATATTTTGAATTTTGTGTTCTTGTTTTCGGCTGTTCATGATTCTTTTTAGGTTGGTTCTGATTTCGTAGTGTTGGTGTGAGATGCCGTCATAATAAAAGATTTTAATATCATTTACTTTCTCGTGATTGACGATTCGATGTAAAATATACTCATCCGAAATACCGCAAGAGTGTCCGAAAATGAAAATTTTTATGCCTTTGTAAAGACCTTGATTTCCTTCATTAGCTGTCGCTTTTTTCAAAAAATCATCAAGCCGTGATTCGCTTATCGAATCACCGTAGCGGTTTTGTTTGATGTTGAATAAAAATTGATTGTCGTTTTTTTCATACAATCGCTGTAAGTCCGCCTCTTTCGCAGCATAACCAAATATCATTGGATTATCAGGGTTTTGCAACTCTCCGTGAATGTTGACAATCTTATTTTTATCCTTCACGTAGAGTTCGGCAGTATCGGTATAATTGAAATTTAAAATGAGTGTACCGTCATGCAAGGTATCAAAAAATGCTTGGTATGAAGGGATAGCTTTTTTATCTTTTGTATGCTCAACGAGATATTCTTCAAAGCGATTTTTGATAATTTCAAATTCTTCATTGGTTTTTTTGACATCATTTTTTCCTTGTAAATGTAGTTCTAATTCACGAAAGTAAAACCCTTCAATATCTGCCCAATTTCTCTCTTCGTCTCGACCGGAATATCTCATTAAAGTTCTGAAAAATTCGCTCGTATGGACATTAGACGAAGAATCATAAATGAGTTCTTTAATTGTCTTTGAAGGTTGCGTGGGATGCTCTAAAAACTGATGCTTTGGCTTTTTAAACAACGGATTGTCAGGATGCGGATTATCAATTTCTTCCTCAATCAACCAATCTATAAAATCCCCATAACTCGTTTTCAAGCCATGTGCGAGGTCAAAGCCATTTCCGATGATGACGAGATTTGAAGTTGTGTATGCCATTTTGTTTTGTAATTTAATTCAGGTAGTGATTGAAATCGACCTGTGCGATTAAAACAAAAACCAAAAAAAACAACTGTCTTGCTGAACTGGTTTCAGCATCTCCCGGGCAATGAAAATTAATTTTAAACAGAAGCCACTGTCCAAAATTACGCTTTGTCGTCCGGGAGATGCTGAAATAAATTCAGAAAGACGCTTTCTTTTTGGGAGGAAAGGATGTTTACTTTTAATCGCACAGGTTGATTGAAATCGCCTGTACAGATTGTTATTGTATGCGAATGTGTAATCACAAAGATATATAATTGATTATCTTTGAAAACAAAATACAACCGATATGCAAAAAAAAATTACACCAGACAACTTACTCACAGACCTTCGACATATCATTGAACAAGGCAAACAGCAAGCCGTAGCACAAGTCAATAGTGCTTTGGTTTTGGTGTATTGGCAAGTCGGGAAGCGCATCAATGAGGACATTCTGCAACATGAACGGGCAACGTATGGCAAGCAGATAGTCACCAATATATCGACTCAATTGGCGGAGCAATATGGAAAAAGTTTTCAAGTCAAAAACTTGCGCCGAATGATGCAATTTGCCGAAGTTTTCCCTGATGTGGAAATTGTCGTTCCAGTGGCACGACAATTAAGTTGGACACATTTCATTATCCTATTATCATTAAAAAGTCACGAAGCCCGGATGTTTTATGCCCAAAAAGCAATCTTTAGTATCAGCCCGCGAACGCCTTGCCAACAAAAAATTGGAATAAAGTATGAATATGGACGCGCCATTCACCATTTCCGCGCTCCTAGCGCGACTTTAGTCATCGCCACAAATGCTGCAATAATACTCAGAAAATAAATCACATCGCGCGAGTCGATTTTACCTTTACTGATATTGGAATAATGATAGCCGATACCAATTTGGTCCACGATGTCATCCGATTTGGCAAAAAAGATGGGCAATTTGGAGAATTCACCGAAGGCTTCGTAAAGAAAAAGACAAAGGACAACCGCAAGCACAAAAGCTACAATCTGATTGCGCGTAATGGAGGAAGCAAACAAGCCAATCGCCACAAAAGCCCCTGCAAGAAACAGTAAACCAATATACGAACCTGCCACACCGCCTGCGTCTATATTTCCGACCGGGTCGCCGAGTTGGTGAATGGTGTAGTAGTAGAGTAGTGTCGGGATGACTGCAAGCGCGACAAGGAGAAGTGCAGCAAAATATTTGCCAAGTATGATAGATAGGTCGCTGATAGGCCGTGTAACGAGGAGTTCGATAGTACCCGTTTGGCGTTCTTCGGCGAAGGAGCGCATCGTCACTGCCGGAATGAGTATCATAAAGATATAAGGCGCAGCGCGGAAAAAGCCATCCATCGTAGCAAAACCGTAATCCAAGACATTGCTTTGCGGGAAAACCCACATCACCATTCCGGTCAATATCAGAAACACCCCAATGGCAATATATCCAATGAGCGAACTAAAAAACAGGTTGATTTCTTTTTTGAATATGCTTAACATAGTAGCGAGTGGCGAGTAGATGAGTAGCGAGTGGCGAGTGGCGAGTAACGAGTAACGATTTTTTCTCGTCACGCACAACTCGTCACTCGCCACTCGTCACTCGCTACTCTTAGTCAACTTTTGAAAGACATCCTCTACGCTATATGTGTCTTGGCGCATTTCGATGAGGGTAAGTCCGTTTTGTACGGCAAATTTAAAGATTTTGGGGCGAATGTCATGTTTTTTATGACTAATGATTTTCCATTGGTTGTTGGGGAGGGCTTCGATGCGTAGCATATCGGGAATTTTGAGGAGTAGTGCTTTACCGATTTTTTCGTGGAATTGGACGGTGACGGCAGCCTCGCCCGATATGCGCTGGCGGAGGGTGTCGATGGAGTCATTCGCCACGAGTTTGCCCTGATTGATGATGAGTACACGGTCACATATCGCCTGTACTTCCTGCATGATGTGGGTGGAAAATATAACGGTTTTCGACTTGCCGATTTCTTTGATAAGGGCGCGTATATCAACCAATTGATTGGGGTCAAGACCCGATGTTGGTTCGTCCAAAATCAAAACTTCGGGGTCGTGCAACATCGCCTGTGCCAAGCCCACACGTTGGCGGTAGCCCTTTGAGAGTGCGCCGATTTGCTTTTTTTGCTCACGTCCCAATCCTGTCATTTCTATCATCTCATTGATGCGCTTTTTCTTGTTGGAGAGCTTATGCAAACCCGCAACAAAAGTTAGGTATTCGCGGACATACATATCTTTGTACAAAGGATTGTGTTCGGGTAAGTAGCCGATGTACTCACGGACTTTCATCGGCTCTTCGGCAGTGTCATAGCCACATACGGTAGCTGTTCCTGCCGTCTGCGGAATGAAGCAAGTAATAATTTTCATGGTGGTAGTTTTACCCGCGCCATTGGGTCCGAGAAAGCCCAATACTTCCCCTTTGTGGGCTTCAAAGGTGACGGCATCTACTGCGTTTTGTTCGCCGTATTTTTTGGTGAGTTCGTTTATTTTTACTGACATTTTTTAAGTGCAAGTTCAAGTATCAAGGACAATCACAAATTTAGTTTTCGGTATCAATTTCTCTTTTTAATTCTATGACTGTTTCAAGAGGAAGTTCCTGTATTTCAGCAATTTGTTCGAGCGTAAGATTCGTTATTTTTAACATTTTTTTTGTCGCTTCCACATTTGCTTCTTGCCGACCTTCTTCTCTACCTTCTTCCCTGCCTTCCTCTCTACCTTCTTCTTTAATCTGTCTATACTTATTCATGATTTTGTCAACAATAGGTGCTGTTGTTCTTGTTGCTGTATCCATAATGTTGTATTTTATGAGTAATTCTTGTTCAAGTTTAATTTCTAAATCATCCGGTAAGATAACAAGTAAATAAATAAATTGCAACAGGGCATCAACCTGTTTGTCTGTCCAGCCACGTTTAATCGCTAAATCCATTAGCTTCTGCTTGAAGACATAACGTAATTCCATTTCATTCTTTGTCTTATTCAAATACTTCGCTGCCAAGACCGCCAAAGCAAAAGGGTTATCGGATGTTATCAGTTCTTGCTCGTCTGCATCTTTGACCAGATAGGTATTAAACTGGTAGGAGGCTTTAGTTCCCATAAAATCATACTCATAACGGTCATGGTTTTTAGGCACATCATCGCTTGTGTATAAGGCGAAAGCCGTAATACGTTCTTCTTTTCTATCAAAAATACGATAAAAATAGACGAACATCCGTCGTAGAAAATCAGGTTTATTCGACGATTGTATTTCGATATGAATGAGAATCCATCGCTCGCTACCATCTTTGAGGTATATTTTCGCAAGTTTGTCTTTTAGCGTATTACCGCCTTTAAATTTATCGGCAATCAGTTTGTGCAATTCTTTATCCAGAAATTCCACGCCTTTACTCAAATCAGCAACGGCATAAAGGTCTGGCATAAAAAACGCCAAAAAATAAGGAAACAAACGTGTAATGAGTTCTTTCCAACGCGTATCGTGGTCGGACGGTAGTAATTGGTTTGCCATTATGGATATTGGTCTAAAAGAAAAAGGCTTTGGAATAGTGGAGAATACCGGAGTCGAACCGATAATCTCTCATATATCATGCAAAAGTAGATAAATTAAGGGAACAAGAAAACAATGAAGAAGTCAAAATTGTAAGCCTACTTTTGTCTCACTACTTAATTTGACAAAATACCTAATTCTATTGACAATTTGAGTGTCAATAGAATTAGGTGTAATATTTACGATGAAAAAGTTGTGATTACACTACAAAGCCGAATTCGTAGCAATTTCTTCAAGTGGCACACAACCTATATATTTCCCCGGTACGGGTTCATAATTGAGGTGATTCGTAGCAATTTCTTCATTACCAAAATAGGCACTAATCCCAAGTCGTTTTACATTAGAGAGAAATTGATAGATATGATATTTTTTTTGGTCTTTGGCAGCAACTTTGTTTTGAGGTGTATAGAGCAAAGCACCTATCTCACCTCTTTTATCTTCGTTTTTTGTACCAATCCAATCATTTAAAACGGCAGTGAGTCTCGCCTTATCTGTTGTTGATTCCGAACCGGATTTATTCTTTACAACATTCTGAAAATAACCGAGTCCTTTACGAAAAACCTTTTGGTCTTCAGCTTCATAAAGTTCTTTCAAAACGGCATTCACATATCGAATAATGCCCAAATCTTTTGCACCGGGTGTATCGGTTTTCGGTAGCATAATGTCGAGAATTTCTTCTACAAAACTCGCATCTTTAATATTTAAAAAACTCGTTGAAGACGAGGTGTCTGTATTTGTTTGAGTATCTGACTTACAACCACTTAACACACTTATCAAGGTGCCGGATGAAACGGTGATACCAATTCCGATAGAGATATTTTTTATCGCACTTCTTCTATTCATAATATTATTATTAGTCAATAATGGGTGCAGGACAAATTTTTAATCTGCCTCGTACCGACGACTCTATCCGTCGCGAGAAAGTACCGAGCCACTTGACGGCTAAAGTCGTCAGTACAGTGGCATTTCAAAATAAAATTAAAAATTTGTCCTGCACCCTCAATAATTGATGGTCCGTAGTTGATAGAGAAAATTCGTATTTAACTACGGACTATCGACCATAGACCATGGACTATAAATTTCCTTTTTTCAATTGTTCTACTGCATAATTGGCGGCTCTTGCGGTCAATGCCATGTAGGTGAGGCTCGGATTTTGACATGCCGAACTCGTCATACATGCGCCATCGGTATTAAAAACATTCGGCACATCATGTACCTGATTCCAACCATTGAGGACACTCGTTTTTGGGTCGCGTCCCATACGGGCAGTTCCCATTTCGTGGATGCCGAGACCGACTCCATAGTTATCGCTGTTGTAGCCTTGTACATTTTTAAACCCTGCTTTTTCGAGTATTTCTACGGCAGCAGATTCCATGTCTTCCCGCATTTTGAGTTCGTTCTCTTTCATTTCGGTATCGAAGGTAAGCGTTGGTAAGCCCCAATTATCTTTTTTGCTTTCATTGAGTTCCATTTTATTGGCGTGGTCGGGCAGTATTTCTCCAAAAGCCAGTAAGCCCATGCGCCAAGAACCCGGTTTGAAAAGTTCATCTTTGTAAGCTCCACCAAAACCCAATTCGGCTACGCCGCGCATCCAATTTTCACGACTTGCACCACCTTGATAACCATATCCGCGCAAGAAATCTTTTTTGGTCTCCGGTCTGCCGGGCAGGTTGCGGAATCGCGGAATATAAATACCGTTGGGTCGTCGTCCTTTGAAAAATTTATCTTCAAAACCTTCCACGTCTGCATTCGCGCCAACGTGAAAATGGTGGTCCATAATATTGTGCCCCAATTCACCAGAATCATTGCCCATTCCATTTGGAAAACGATTACTCTTACTCATCATCAAAATTTGAGTAGAAGCAATCGCGGAAGCATTAAGAAAGATAATTTTTGATTTGAAAAAATATGTTTTTTTGGTTTCCGTATCAATGATTTTTACGCCAGTTGCGCGTTTTTTATTTTCATCATATACCACTTCATAAGCTATCGAATTTGGACGAAGGGTCATATTCCCCGTTGCATCGGCGGCAGGTAAAGTTGATGCCTGACTGCTGAAATAAGCCCCATAAGGACAGCCTCTCATACACCGGTCTCTGAATTTGCAAGAGCCTCTTCCGTTCAATCCATTCGGGTCGGTGATGTGTGCCGTTCTGCCAATGGTCAAGATTCTATCATCAAATTTTTGGGCAATTTGGTCGCGCAAATGCTGCTCTACACAATTCAAATCCATTGGCGGTTGAAACTCACCGTCAGGGAGTTGTGTCAAACCTTCTTTCCTACCACTCACGCCGATGTAACGCTCTACGCGGTCGTACCAAGGCGCAATATCCGCATATCTGATGGGCCAATCCACTGCGATACCTTCTTTTGCATTTGCCTCAAAATCCATCTCGCTCCACCGATAACTCTGCCTTCCCCAAACTAATGAACGCCCACCGACCTGATAGCCACGAATCCAATCAAATCGCTTGCCTTTTGCTTCATCGTAAGGATGTTCGCTGTCCTTTACAAAAAAATGAACATGCTCCTCTTTGGTAGTGTAACCCGTCCGATTTTGTTTTGGATAATCCTTCTCTATTATTGCTTTCGGCAGCCTTCCGCCCAATTCAAAATCCCAAGGATCCATATTGGCGGTGTGATAATCAACAACGTGTTTGACATTTCGTCCTCTGTCAAGTACGAGTGTTTTGAGTCCCTTTTCACAGAGTTCTTTGGCTGCCCATCCGCCACTAATACCAGTGCCGACTACGATAGCTTCGTAGGTGTCCGGGCTGTTATCATCAAATAAATTCATTGAAAATTGGTTTTAGGAACGATAAAATAACAAGTTCCTTAGCAACACATTTAATGTTGAAAAAATGAAATTTTCCAACTATTCTTCGCTTACATGATAAAGATATAAAATTAATACTAACCAGTGTTACATAATAAGTGTTTTTTTTATACTTTCTTTTTGCCAAGATAGACCGCACCTCCTGTGGTGTCCATTTTTGCACCTGTTACAGAACTAAAACAATTGGGCATACCTTCCATTCGCAATACGCCCATCAAGCCCATCAAAATGGCTTCTTTGTATTCGACAATCGCCTTATCCGGCAATTCAATTTCTACATTTAAATGTGTACACTCTTCTTGAATACACTTCATCAAATAAGCATTAAATCCGCCACCGCCCGTTATCAGCATTTTATACCGTTCATTCGTGATTTTTTCTTTTTTTATAATATAAAAAAGGCTCTTACTAATTTGCTTCGCAATAAACCGCGTAGCGGTTTGTAATTGGTCTGCTATCGCAATATTTTTATCATTAAAAAAAGGAAAAATATTATTTCGTATCCAATTATTATCCAATGACTTAGGGTAGTCTTTCTCGTAAAAATCAAGGCTATTGAGTGCCTTGTCAATGTCTTCATTTAAATGACCGGAGCGAGCTATTTCTCCATTCAAATCAAAGGGCAAATTGAGTACATTCGCCAGCATATTTAACACTTGATTGGCAGGGCAAATATCGAAGGCAATGTATTTGCCGTTTGCATGGCAAGTAACATTCGCAATACCACCGATATTCAAATAAAAATCGTAACCCGCAAAGAGGTAACGGTCAGCCGCCGGAGCTATCGGCGTGCCTTCGCCCGAAAGGGCAATATCTTGTGTCCGAAAATCACAAACTGTCGTAATACCCGTCAATGCAGCGAGGGCGGCACCGTCGCCGATTTGGAGGGTCATATAGCGTTCCGGTTCATGAAAAATCGTATGACCATGAGAGGCAATCAAGTCGGGCGCGATTTTCTTTTTTTGGATAAAATCATTGACTACTTCTGCCATGTATCTGCCAAAATACGCATGTGTTTTGGCAAGTGTTTTGGCATTTTGGACGGGTAGGTGTGCGAGTCGCGCAACCCATTTGTCATCAAATTTAATGGTCTCTGCTTCAAGGAGTTGCCAAGTCACCTCTTCGCCTTTTACTTCAAATTGACAATATGCCACATCCAGCCCATCTAAGGAACTGCCTGACATCAAACCGATGGTTTTGTAAACGCTCAATTGCTTTGATTTTTTTGATGAAATATGATATAATTTTTCCAGCAAAAGTACCGAAAATCTTTTACTCTTGGCACAGTATAAATTTTCAATTTTATGAAAAACAAATTAGTTATGGGCTTCGTACTGACTGCTTTAGCTGTCAAGTGTGTTTTTATTTTTAATCGGAATTAACCATTAATTGGGCAAAATGTTATATGACCTCGTTAGAGGTCGAATATTGGTAGAGTTTTTCAATAAAAATACGTCAAACGAGCCTTTAGGTTCGTAATATGGAGTACTTAAAGGCACTCAAAACAAATTTTCATCTCAAAAAAGCTACCGATATTTTGCATTTAACAGTGCTGCCCAATTAATGGTCAATTCCGTTAAAGAATATAGTTATTATACGGTGTTGTTTGGCGTATCGCGCGCGATGGGTGTACTCGCGCAATTGTGTTGGTCACGCGCACTCGGCTTTCCGCTCGAACGCCCGAAATCTGTTACCAGTGATTGGGTGAAAAATTATTTGAAGGAGCAAGGTTGATCTAATTTCAGGTGGTGTTACAGATATAATGCTATTGAACCACGAAGGACACCAAAGACACTAAAATCGAATAGACGTAGAGTTCACAAAGTTTTCTAAGTAATTAATAATGAATTTCTTACACTATCTTAGTTTTCTCACTTCGTTCATTCGACTTTTGTGTACTTGGTGTCCTTCGTGGTTTCAGCATTACATCTGTGGCACTACCTAATTTCATTCGTCTGAAATTCCCTCTACCGCTCCTGCTAATTCATTATAGGCATGGTTGTCGTTTGCTTTTTGGGCGACAGCCATGCCTTTTTTGTAGGTGAGTAATGCTTTTTCCGTATCGGCTTGGTTTTCATAGAGTTTGCCGAGGTGATAGTACAAACCTACATAGTTCGGGTCTTGGGATTCAATGCTTAAATAATGCGCCAAGGCATTTTTTGTGTCGCCAAGTTTTTCGTACTCTTTGGCAATGGCAAATGTAATAAAAGAATCATCGGGATTCTGTTCTAAAAATTGTTGTAGTTGTTTTAATCTGCTCATGTGTAAGGGACAGTGTTTGGTCTTCGGTTTTAATCTTTATATTTGAATATCTACTAGACTTTAGACGTAAAATTCTTTTGAAAAAACAGGGGTACAGGACAAATTTTTAGTCTGCCTCGTACCGACGACTTTAGCCGTCGCAGAACAACGAAGCTCTTGACGGCTAAAGTCGTCAGTACAGTGGCATTTCAAAATAAAATTAAAATTTGTCCTGTACCCAAAAACAGAAAAGCAGAATGAACTGGTGATTTTTGTATATTAAAACAAATACCGAAACATTTTGCCGTGCAATATTAGGCTTAAAAGTTGGAAGACGCAAAGCCTTAGTAACGATAAAATAATAAGTTCACGATTTCGACGAGGTTATTTTGTGCTTAGTTTTCCTCTTGAAGACAGGCGTTTATCTGGATAAATAACTGTTTTCAAGGGGAAAAATAAGCGCAAAAGAAACCGTCCAAATCGGGAAGTTATTGTTTTATCGTTACTTAGTGAAACTGGACTTTGGACATTAGGTAATTAGGCTAACGAAAGCATAATTCGCTATTTATCAGCATAATAAAAATTGTAATAAAGTTAATTTAAAATAAAATGCAAATCAGCGTAAATTATTGATAATGAGCAATTTATCTAATTACCCAGTTCCCTAATTACCCAATGTCCAAAGTCCAGTTAGTGAAAGAAAATAATCACAAATTATCCAACATAGCCATCACCTCCGCTTTCTTACGAACCGCAACCGGAATATCGTCCCCATTTTTCATCTTCAGATAACCGCCTTCTTTTCTAATATATTCCTGAATATGTTTCGTATTAATAAGGTGAGATTGATGTGTACGAAAAAAAGTATGCCTGTCAAACAGCGTCGCAAATTGCTTCAATGTTTTGGTCACAAAGATTTTTTCGCCTGTATTAAGGATAAATAAAGTATTGTTGCCGTCCGACTCGCAGCGTACAATATTGTCAATGCTGACCACGACGATGCGCTCTTGCGTATGTAGCGTAATGCGTTGCGGTAGCGCGTCGGGGCGTTTGATAGTTTCTTTCAAAATGTCGATACTTTCCGAGGGGTGAGAAAGCTGTTGACGGGCGCGAAGAACAGCTTGCCGCAGGTCTTCCGGGTCAATGGGTTTGAGCAAATAATCTATCGCTGCAAAACGAAAAGCACGGATAGCATGTTCTTCATAAGCCGTTACAAATATAATTTTTGAACTGAGATTAGGCAGTATTTCGAGCAAATCAAAACCCGTACCGTCGCCAAGCATAATGTCCAAAAACAATAAATCCGGCTGTTGTTGGCGCAATAATTTCGCTCCGGCAACCACACTATCTGCCGTCCCGATAATCCCAATATCGGGGAACAAATCATGCAGATCACTCTGGAGTACTTGTATAGCTTGAGGCATGTCATCTATTAGAACAGCGGTCATAAACGATTGATTGTGTTAGAATTTTATTTTCAAATTAACTTGATTAAAATAAAAATAACCTGTATCTTACGGATATTATAATTCTCTGTGTTCCCTACTCACGTGACTTGACATTTTGTTAGGTATCCTAATTATTTTTATTATTTTTTACAAAGATACTATTTGAATTATAAAATTTAAATGTAACTTTGCCTTTGTAATTATAATGCTACTAAGCTCAACTGTGAGCAAATCCAGTACTAAATATACTGATTTTACAGAAACCTCACTATCACATTTCGATTATTTCCTATTGTTATTTAATTAAAATTTATTTTATATAAAATTTCAAAACTTTTTCTGACGAAAGTTCGTATAACTTCGTCGGTAACACCCTCAACAGACCTCTCGGTCATAGATTCATTTCGACATTCCAATGTCAAATTTCTATCCAAGTGCGATATCTTCGGTCTGAATTTTAAATGCTGGCGCAACAGCGCAAACCATGACATTTTCTTGCTCCGACCAAGAGAATCAACCATTTTTGACAAATCATAACAAAATATATCATGTACGATATTCTTCAATTAAATGAAATGCTTGTCCCAGAGCTACGCGATATTGCGGAGAAACTGGACATTAAGTCATACAAAAAATTGACAAAACAAGACCTTATCTACAAAATACTCGACCATCAAGCCATAGCTGGTGGTACAGGTGTAGAAGCCAAAAAATCCAAATCAAACACTGCGTCCGAAGAAGAGTCTCCCCGCAAAAAACGCAAGCGTAAAGTAGCTTCTGAAGAAGCTCCTACACCGCCCCCCAAAGTAAAAACCATTGCTGCAAAAGAAAAACCTCCAAAGATCGCTGTCAAAGAAAAAAATGTCACGCGAAAAAAAGTCTTAGAACCAGTAGCAGAGCAAACTTCTGTTGAAAAAAGAGATATGAAGACTGAAAAAAGAGATATGAAGGAAAAAGCAGAACCAATGAAGAAATCTAAGGAGAAAAAATACCTCTCCGGTGCCGAAAAATTTGACAGAGAACGGGAAAGTAACGAAGAGAAAATGCACTTCAATATTGACTTTGACGGTGTAATAGAAGGAGACGGTGTACTCGAAATGATGCCCGATGGTTATGGTTTCCTACGCTCTGCCGATTATAATTACCTCACTTCACCGGATGATATTTACGTATCTCCCTCACAAATCAAACTTTTCGGACTTCGTACCGGAGATACCGTACAAGGCGCGATTCGTCCGCCGAAAGAAGGTGAAAAATACTTTGCATTACTCAAAGTTGCTTTCATCAACGGACGCGCCCCGCAAGAAGCCCGTGACCGTGTACCTTTCGACTACCTCACGCCACTTTTCCCTGAAGAACGACTTGACTTATCCTCCGGTTCAGAATTGTATTCGACCCGCTTGATAGACATGTTTGCACCTATCGGAAAAGGACAACGTGGACTTATTGTTGCACAGCCCAAAACCGGTAAAACCTTCTTACTCAAGGATGTAGCCAATGCCATAGCACGCAATCACCCAGAATGTTACCTATTGATACTCTTAGTAGATGAGCGTCCTGAGGAGGTTACGGATATGCAGCGTAGCGTAAATGCAGAAGTTGTATCTTCGACTTTCGATGAGCCTGCCGAGCGTCACGTCCGAGTTTCTAATGTCGTTTTAGAAAAAGCCAAACGCCTCGTAGAGTGTGGACATGATGTCATCATTCTCTTGGATTCCATCACACGTCTCGCACGCGCACACAATACCGTAGCACCAGCAAGTGGAAAAGTACTTTCGGGTGGTGTCGAAGCCAATGCTCTACATAAGCCAAAACAATTCTTCGGTGCAGCACGAAACATTGAACATGGTGGTTCATTAACTATCATTGCGACTGCACTTACCGAGACGGGGTCAAAAATGGACAACGTTATCTTCGAAGAATTCAAAGGTACGGGTAATATGGAACTCCAGTTAGACCGTTCATTGTCCAACAAGCGTCTCTATCCGGCTATCGACCTCACCAAGTCGAGTACACGTCGTGAAGATTTACTTTTGGACAAAGATACCATCTCTCGCATGTGGATACTCCGTAACCAACTCGCAGATATGAATCCCGAAGAGGCTATGCGCTTCATGCGAAATAACATGAAAGGCACACGTGACAACGACGAATTCTTACTTTCTATGAATAGTTAAAATTACTTTTTTAGAAATAATAAAATATTCAATGGGACTATCACAGATAGTCCCATTGTCATTTATATACACACAGTTATGTCCTTCTAATAAATTTCTCTTAAATTTGCGCTATCATTTGAATGTCCCCCACTCACTTTAAATAAAAAAGCATCATGCAAAAAGATACTCAGATACACGCCCTTCTCCACGAAGAACTTGAACGTCAGCGAGAAGGCATCGAACTCATCGCTTCCGAGAACTTTACCAGTTGGCAAGTCATGCAAGCAATGGGAACATGCCCGACCAACAAATATGCAGAAGGTTATCCCGGCAAACGCTATTACGGTGGTTGTGAGGTGGTGGACAAAATAGAACAACTCGCCATCGACCGCGCCAGAGAACTTTTCGGAGCGGCTTATGCCAATGTACAACCACATTCGGGCGCACAAGCCAATGCTGCTGTATTTCTCGCTGTACTCCAAGCTGGAGATACCATACTGGGTTTTGATTTGGCACATGGCGGACACCTTTCCCATGGTTCGCCTGTCAATTTTTCCGGCAAAATCTACAATCCTGTTTTTTACGGCGTAGAGCAAGATACTGGACTGATTGATATGAATAAAGTCGAAGATATTGCCTTGCGAGAAAAGCCTAAACTTATCATCTGCGGTGCGTCTGCGTACTCACGTGATTGGGATTATGCGCGATTCAGAGCGATTGCCGACAAAGTCGGTGCTTTGCTACTCGCAGACATCGCACATCCCGCCGGATTGATTGCTGCCGGGTTGCTCAATGACCCAATTCCACATTGTCATATCATCACCACGACTACACACAAAACATTGCGCGGTCCACGCGGTGGTTTGATTGTAATGGGGAAAAATTTCGAAAACCCTTGGGGCTTAAAAACCAAAAAAGGGAATCTCCGAAAAATGTCCGGCATACTAAATAGCGGTGTTTTTCCGGGTATGCAAGGCGGACCTTTAGAACACGTCATTGCAGCCAAAGCCATCGCATTTTATGAGGCTTTGCAGCCCGAATTTAAGACTTATTGCGAACAGGTTATTGCCAATGCAGCAGTCATGGCAAAGGCATTTATTGATAAAGGATACAAAATCATTTCGGGTGGTACAGACAATCACCTTATGTTGATAGACCTTCGCTCGAAAGGCATCACAGGCAAGTTGGCAGAAAATACACTTACCAAAGCAGATATTACCGTCAATAAAAATATGGTTCCTTTTGATACCGAATCGCCTATGGTAACATCGGGCGTTCGTATCGGCACAGCAGCGATTACGACGAGAGGCTTTGATACATCCGACTGTATAAAAGTGGTCGAATGGATAGATGCCATACTTTCTGACCCTGAAAATGAACAACTTATCACAAGCATCAAACAGGAAATTAATACATTTATGACTAATTTTCCACTTTACGAGCAAGCAGAAGTAATGTCGTAAGTGAAAGTGCAAGCGTCAAGTTCAAGTTCAAAAATTATTTCGCTTTCAGCGAATTGCGAAATTTGAACGTACCGCTTACGTTCAAGCATTTAAAATAAAAAATACGTTTATGAAATACGCTCCAATCTTTTATCTCGGAATTGTTTTATTCTTCGGAATGATTAGTTTGAGTTCGTCTTGTTTTGAAGAAGGTGAATGGCTGGAATTTGATGAAGCTCAAAAAAAACAATCTTTGGTTATGCGTTACCTTGAAGATTCTACGCGGATGCACCTTTCGCCAATATCCAGTATTCAAGAATATCTCAAAGAGGGCGGTGTGCAAGCCATGAAAATTCGTGTAGTCGATAGTGGCGGTATAAAATGCGACTGCTCCAAACGCAAAAATGGCAACTGCCTTTGCAAACTCCCCAATAACAAAAGGCACGAATGTAAAACCTTCGATGATAATGACAATCATGTCTGCGTATCCGAAAAATACATTCGTATTTTTGTAGAACCGATGTATGTTACTCAGGCAAAACGGTTGGGCTTTGAATGATTAGTGAAATAAATTAAATAAATTGTGCCATTATACTTGTTCTTTTTCCGGTAGTGGTATAGATATAATGCTATTGAACCACTAAGCACACCAAAGACACTAAAATCGAATAGACGTAGAGTTCACAAAGCTTTCTAAGTAATTAATAATGAATTTCTTACACTATCTTAGTTTTCTCACTTCGTTCATTCGACTTTTGTGTACTTGGTGTCCTTCGTGGTTTCAGCATTACATCTGTGGCACTACCCTTTTTCCTTCTAAAAAACACAAAAAATAGTTCCGTAGCGATGCTATGCAACGCGAAAAAAGCCTGTCTGGGGGTTGTCGTATCACCTGAATATCGAAATCAAGGATATGGTAGTTATTTATTGGATAAAGGAAAATCAATTTCGAAATCAAGATATAAAGGACCAATATGTTCTTGTAACAAAGAGAATATAAGTTCGCAAAAGGCAATAGAGAAAAGTGGTTTTAGGATATTACATTCGATATTATTTTTGGTTCTTTGACAAATCCCGTGATTGTTCGTTTTTCTGCCTCGCGATTGTTCGTCCCTTGCGTAAGGGATAGTAGGTGTTGTTTGAACGTAACGTAGCGATAGCGGAGTGGAGAGAGTGCCGGATAGCCCGACCCCCGACTGATAAGGAGGGGGATACGCCCAAATTTTCATTCACTTCACTGGATTTGTCAAAGAACCTTATTTTTATAGGTAATTAAAATGAAAGTAACACAGGCTTCCAGCCTGCACTTTCGGTGGATTTCCTTCAGAAATAACGCGGTGCAGGCTGGAAGCCTGTGTTACTTTTCACCTTATCTTGGGGATGAGCGGAAAGTAAAGACATCAAGTAGAACAGTTTTAAGGGAAGGCGAAAAAAATAACCTACCCATCTGAATTGCTCTTTTTCCTATGTGTTGTTCCAAATTCTCCTTAAATAACTCGGCTATTCGCGTCAAATTTGAAATAACATATAGAAAAAATAGCTGTGTCATTTTGGGTAGTTTATTTTCTTCATCTTCCTTAATCAAAATAATCTGCCCATAATTTGTAGGTATTTATAATTTTTTACTATTTTTATATTTTAAATTTCATTACGAAACATGTTATCTATCAATATGTAATCATTTCCTTACCGATAAAACCACGCTCATGAAACTCAAACTCAAAAAATCTGCCTTTCAGATTTTCGACGATATGTTTTCGTTATTGTATCCACGTATATGCTTGGCTTGCGGTAATAATATCCGCACACACGAAGAAGCCATTTGCCTGACTTGCCAATACAAAATGCCCAAAACCAATTTTCATCAAGACATTGAAAATCCTTTTACCGAACGTTTTTGGGGACGAGTAAAACTCAATTGCGGTTCGTCATTTTATTACTTTGGAAAAGGCGGCAAAGTCCAGCAACTCATCCACAATCTAAAGTACGGACACAAGCCGGAAATCGGTATTCGTATAGGAAATTTGTATGGAAAAGTGCTGTGCAAATCGCTTTTTTTTCGTCAAGTGGAAGTCATTGTTCCTGTGCCATTGCATCCGTACAAACAAAAAATGAGGGGCTACAATCAAAGCGCGACCTTTGCACAAGGCATATCCAGTAGTATGGAAATTCCTTGGATAGAAGCCCTTGCTCGTGTCGAAATGACAGAGACGCAGACCAAAAAAGACCGTATTTCGAGATTTGAAAATGTGAAAAATGCCTTTGAGGTTGTCCATCCGAAGGCTATCGAAGGCAAGCATATTTTATTGGTCGATGATGTTATTACGACAGGCGCAACGATAGAGGCTTGCACCCATCAACTCCTCAAAATATCGGGAACAAAAGTTAGTGTAGCGACGATTGCTTTTGCAGATTATTGACAATATAGCCCACAGTTTATCAGTCGGCAGACCGTCCTTGGGCTTGAAACTCACTCGCTATTTGCGGACACGTTACTGCGGATACTACTCCTTGTTTGCCAACTGCCCGCAAGCTGCATCAATATCGCGCCCACGGCTGCGACGGACTGTTACCTGTATATCATTATTGCTCAAATATCGCGCAAATTTATCCAATCTATCCTCGCCCGATTTCTCGAATGGCGCATTATCAATCGGATTGTATTCAATGATATTTACCTTGACAGGGAAATATTTGCAGAGTTTGACGAGAGCTTTGGCATCTTCGAGGCTATCATTAAAATGGTCGAAGGCGATGTATTCGTAAGTGATTCGATTGCGGGTTTTATGATAAAAATATTTGAGGGCATCCATAAGCGAGGCGAGGTCATTTTGCTCATTGATGGGCATGATTTCGTTGCGTTTGGTATCGTCGGCAGCGTGTAGCGAGAGCGCGAGATTAAATTTGACTTCATCATCTGCCAATTTCCGAATCATCTTTGCAATGCCCGCCGTACTCACTGTGATTCGACGTGGCGACATATTCAAACCTTCGGGCGAAGTAAGATGTTCGACGCTTTTCAAAACGTTTTTGTATGCCAACAGAGGTTCGCCCATACCCATATAGACGATATTCGTAAGCGGATGCCCAAATTTTTCGAGTGCCTGTTCGTTGACGATAGCGACTTGGTCATAAATCTCTCCGGCATCAAGGTTGCGCTTGCGTGCCATGCGCCCCGTCGCACAAAACGAACAAGTTAAGCTACATCCGACCTGAGAAGACACACAGACCGTAAATCTATCTTCGGAAGGCACAGGTATCAAGACGGATTCTATCAGGTATTCGTCGTAGAGTTTGAAGCGGGTTTTTATCGTGCCGTCGTTGCTGTGCTGTACTTTGTCAGCATGTATCGGCGTAAGCAAAAACTCTTCTTCCAAACGGGCGCGAAGGTCTTTGGAAAGGTTTGTCATTTCCGAGAAAGACCGCGCACTTTTTTGCCAGAGCCATTCATAAACCTGCTTGGCGCGAAATTTTTTTTCACCTTTTTCGATGAAATAATCCGTTAGTTCCGATAAGGTAAGTTGGCGGATGTCTTTTTTCATTTTCACTTATGCTTTTATTCGCAGCAAAATTAACCTAAAGAACGGAGAAAGTCCAATGTAGGCAACAATTAGATGAAATCGTCTTTAGAAAGTAAAAAAGCCCACTCAAAATTGAGTAGGCTCTTCCATATAACGGATGTGTTCCGTCGTTGATAATATCTATATTCAAAAGCGCGCTTTCGCTTGAAATTTAATATCTGTAATATTCTGGCTTAAACGGACCTTCCGCTTTCACACCGAGATAATCTGCTTGGTCGGTAGAAAGTTCTTCCAATTCTACGCCAATTTTCGAGAGGTGCAAACGCGCTACTTTCTCATCCAAGTGCTTAGGAAGCATATAGACTTTGTTTTCGTACTTGTCTGTATTTTGCCACAATTCGAGTTGTGCCAAAGTCTGATTCGTAAATGAATTGGACATTACGAATGAAGGGTGACCTGTACCACAACCCAAATTTACGAGGCGACCTTCTGCCAAGATGATAACGTCTTTGCCGTCAATTGTGTATTTATCAACTTGTGGTTTGATGACGACTTTCGATTTGCCGTGATTGTCATTCAACCAGCCCATGTCGATTTCATTATCAAAGTGACCGATATTACAAACGATGGTTTTGTCCTTCATCTGCTTGAAATACTCGCCAGTGATGATGTCTTTACAACCCGTAGCTGTAACGACGATATTCGCCTCTTCGAGTGCTTTCGACATTTTCTTCACTGCGAATCCGTCCATAGCCGCTTGAAGCGCGCAAATAGGATCCACTTCTGTCACGATGACACGCGCACCAGCACCTTTCAAAGAAGCCGCCGAGCCTTTACCCACATCGCCATATCCAGCTACGACTGCAACTTTACCAGCAATCATCACGTCGGTAGCTCTGCGAATCGCATCTACGCAAGATTCTTTACAACCGTATTTGTTATCAAATTTCGATTTCGTTACCGAATCATTCACGTTGATAGCCGGCATCGTGAGCGTGCCATTACGCATACGCTCGTACAAGCGGTGTACACCAGTAGTCGTTTCTTCGCTCAAGCCTTTGATGCCCGGCACAAATTCAGGGAAGCGGTCGAGTACCATATTAGTAAGGTCACCACCATCGTCGAGAATCATATTGAGTGGCTTGCGGTCTTCACCGAAAAAGAGCGTTTGCTCAATCGCCCAATCAAACTCTTCCTCGTTCATGCCTTTCCAAGCATACACGGCAATACCGGCTGCTGCGATAGCCGCTGCTGCGTGGTCTTGCGTAGAGAAAATATTACAAGATGACCAAGTCACCTCTGCGCCCAAGTGGACAAGTGTTTCTATGAGGACTGCTGTTTGGATAGTCATGTGCAAACATCCTGCGATACGTGCGCCGGCAAGTGGTTTCGTGTCGCCGTATTCTTCACGGAGAGCCATAAGTCCGGGCATTTCTGCCTCAGCGAGTTCGATTTCTTTACGCCCCCAGTCGGCAAGCGAAATGTCTTTTACTTTGTATTTGAGAAAATCTACAGTCTGCATATTATTAATTAATCAGTTTATTAGTTAATCAGTTAAATTGTATTCACTAATATGGTATTTTGCTACGCAAAATATTTACTCCAATTAATTTATTATAAAATTAACTAATCCACTATATTTTAAAATCGGCTGCAAAGTTACACTTTTAGCCCATTAAAGTCAATTTATGACGCGATGTTATGAAAAAGAGACACACCTTATTAAAGAAAAATTAAATTATGACCACTTTTTTGTCAAAAATATTTTTCTTTAAATAAACTATGCTTAAATTTACCACTTAAAACCTTTTTATCAGTATAAAAAAAAGAATATGAAAAAGATTTTACTTTTATTGTCTTTCTTTTTGGTGGCTTTTGCTTTTCAAGCAACAGCACAACAAAAGACCCAAACAGTGACTGAGCGAGCGATTCAACGTGCAGCTGCCAAAACAACACCGCAACAAAAACTGAAAAATTTAGAGCAAAGATTAGTCAAACATGAAAAGTTGCTTAACGACCCTTCTTATACGAGTGAACAATACAAGATCAAAGCAACGATAGAAATGATAGAAAAGAAAATCGTTGCAATCGAAAAGGAACTCAATCAATAATGGAACATGAAAAAAATAACTTTACCTTCTTGACAGAATATTTTGCCCTCATTTTGCACTTTGATCCCGATAGTTATCGGGAGAAAATATTAACATTTATGCGGCTTCTAAAGTACAAACTGAGAACAAACTCTTCAGTCAACAAAGCAAACTTATTTATTTCTCGTTCCAATCAAACATGAAACCTACTAAGATTATGAAAAAATTAATTTTACTTTTATCGCTTATATGCGTAGTCGCTGTTGCCTACGCTCAAGACCCACCTACTTGTTGCCCCAACTGCCCTTTATTTTTACCGGATGGTGCTTCTGCCGAATTTCCAATCGGTGTAGCCGACAATGGAGATGGAGACGGAGACTCTAATGATGATTGTACTTCACTAGTCTTGGAGTCGATAGCTATAAGTTTCGATCACGAATACATTGGTGATTTAAGCCTTATTGTAACGAGTCCTTGTGGTAACACAATCACACTAATAGGACCTGTGGGCTTTTTTGGAGCAACTGACGGTACGACTTGGGACATTACATTCGTAGATGGTACACCCGCGCCAGACGCTGGATTCTCTGGCGTATTCAACAATGGTGACGCATGGGGTTTGAATGGCATGTACACAGGTACGTACAACCCAAATATGGGGAATATTGCCGACCTCAATTGCCCTGACAACTGCGGTACGTGGACATTTTTCGTTAGTGATGACCAAGGAGTTGACGTAGGAAACTTCTTAGATTTTAATCTTAATTTCGGACAACCTACTATGGATGGCGAGATAGCTTGTACCAGTGAGCCATGTGCCATTGATGCTGTAGAAATTACTAACGTTCAGTGTAATGACAATAACACGCCGACTATGCCGGGTGATGATACTTACACTTTTGACTTGACGGCTACGGCTACACAAGGTACAACCTTCTCCGACAATCAAAGTGGTACGGGTTTGGCTTACGATACACCGATTTCTTACGGACCATTCCCTATAAGTGGTGGTGACGTGATTATTGATATTGTAGATGATGGCGATGTAGCTTGTATCGGTTCTGCTACAGCTACAGCACCTCCGACTTGTTCGCCCCTGATGTGTTCTATCACACCGGAGATGGCAAGCAATATCGTTTGTGATGACAATGGTACAGTGACAATGTCGGATGATACTTACACATTTGATATACTTGTCGATGGAGACAACCCTGAGCCTACTGCATCTCAAACATTTTCGGATGATCAAGGAAATGCGGGCATTGCTTATGGGACTACGCTTTCCTACGGACCATTTCCGATTAGTGGTGGCAATGTCATAGTGAATTATACGGATGCAGAAAATGCTACTTGTACAGCTACCATGATGGGAGTTGCACCAGAGCCTTGCTCTGAGCCGGGTACAGCAGAAGCTAATATTACTGCAGTATGTAGTTGTTTTGGCGACCAGAATATTGATACAAACAATAGTGGTGAGGCAGATATTTTCTTTGAAGAAATTACAATAACAACTACACTTGCTCAACCGGGTATTACCGACTGGGCTTTTGGTCCGGGAACTACTGGAGTATTCTATGATATGACTGGTGCTATTATTACTACGCCGGATTCTGTAGTAGATAACGGCGACGGTACTTACACCATTGGAGTTTATGTAGCTAGCGGTCAATTCTACTCGGCTGATTTTGTGAGTGCAGCAGCTAATGACGGACTTGGAATCGCGACGGGTGTTGTCAGTGGTGGTGGTTGTGAGTTTTGTGATGATATTCCTACTGTTGGCGAATGGGGTTTGATTATCCTCTGCCTTTCTATGTTTATCACAGCGATAGTCGGTATCAGACAAAGACAAAGTGTTTTGGTAGAAGAACGTGCATAAAAAATATAACAGGATAATTTCCTGATAAGTATAAAAAAAATACCCGCCATGCGTTGCATGGCGGGTATTTTTTTTATCAAAAGAAAGTTTGGCTATCAGTCCGCAGTTGGACAGTCGGCAGTTGTTACAGTCGCTTGAATTTCAACACCTTTATAACTCACTGATTGTCAAAGTGTCCAACGTTAGACGGGTAGCCGAAAGTTTTATCAAAATAATACTCCAAGGCGAAAGGTCAATCCGTTAATAATCGCCCTAGAATTTTCTTGATTACTGGTAAGATTGCCATTTGTATCATACAAACGAGTGTCTCTATTCGTAGTAACGTCAATTAATCCATTATGGAAAAAAACGCCAACATTAAGAGCAGTATCATTGGCTATACCGTATTCAAAACCTCCTCCAAACCCCCAAGATAAATTAATAAACTTAACATCTCTTGCAATACTTTCCTGTTCTTGGCTCAAATAAGTACCCAATGCTCTTGTACGAAATTGGAACAGAAACGGCATATTCAAGTAATACCTCATGTAGCCAATTTCATCCGTTCTTAATTTAATTCCAACCGGAATTTCAATCATCTGAAAGCTGTAACGTATATTTGTATTATTAGGAATGTAGCGAAGGGTATCATTGTTAAACTTTGAATCGGGAAAGATTAAACCACCACGAGCATGGTTGAGTGTGCCACCATAGCCAAATACAATGTTGACCCCTGATGTAATTGCGTAGTTTTTATCAAAATATTTTTCGGCAATCAGCCCTGTTTTAAATCCCCATTTGACTCCATTACTCTGAATAGAATCATTGTTAGTTGCCATCCAAGAAAGTGAAGGACTTAGATGATACCCCAACCTCCATTTTGTCCATTTTACTTCTTGTCCGTATATTATACATACATAAAATAAGAAGAATACCAACAGGGCTGATTGCTTCATAAAATTATTATTTTCGTATTGTCTTGACTATGGTTTGAATAAAAAGCCTACTTTGAATGTAACTGCATTGATACCTAATTTTATATCTTCCTCCGCACTTCTTATAGTATTTGAAATACCTTGATGAATGAAAAAGCCTACGGTGGCTATTACGCTGCCTTCTACTATGTCATATTGCGCTCCGCCACCAATGCCCCATGCAAGATTGATCAATGTTGTGTTTTGGGTAATAGTTTCTTTGCCCTCATCTTCCCACGTACCTCGTGCCTGGGTTCTGGCTTGAAACAAAAAGGGGGCTTCTCCATAAAAATAAAAATTATCAAATAATATTGGGTCGGTCTTCATCCTTAGCCCTATGGATGCTTCAAACATCTGAATATTATATTTAATGTCAACTGGTACAGTAGGCTCTTCTGCATTTGGAGGTGAGTCCGCAAAAACACCTTTACTCTCCTCGTTGTAATATAGTGTCCCGCCATAATTTAACACTGCTCCTACGCCAGTAGTAATGGCGTAACGCCGTGCAAAATGATATTCACCAAGTACTCCTAACTTAAGTCCCAAATTTGAGCCGTTTCTGGTTGTGGTATTTTCGTTACTGGAAGTCATCCATGATAGAACTGGACTGGCTTGAACGCCAAGATACCAACCCTCCTGTTCTGTGCCTTCCTGTGAATAAGTCACTGCTGCAATTGTAGCAAATAACAAAGTTAAAGCAATTTTTTTCATAATTTGAATGTTAATCTCTATGGAATTTGTATTTTAAATCAAAGATAATCAATTAATAATAAAAACTGTATATGCTATACAAAAACCGTACTCAATCTTTATTTTTTGTTGTTTTTATATTAATAATCATATTTTTTGTAAGCTGTCGCAAAGATAAAAATATTCCTGATGTTTCAGACATTGATATTGAGTTAAATATTCGTCATTTTGAACAAGATTTTTTTAATATTGATACGAATAATGTGACAGCAGAGTTGCAGGGGCTAGAAAACAAATACCCTGAATTCATGCCGATATTTTTGCAAATCATCGGAGCAGGTGACCCACATAATGTACCCGAAGGCAAGGTGAAATATCTGGAAGGCATGTTGAAACACCCTGCACCGAAAAAGTTGTACGATACTTGCAGGATTGTTTATAGTGATTTTGAACCACTCGCCGCCGAGTTCGAACAAGCCTTTAGATATTATAAATATTATTTCCCCGAAAAGCCCACGCTGGGTGTGACGACCTTTGTTTCGGAGTACGTCTTGGCGGCATTTATTTATGGCAATGACCAACTTGCGGTAGGGCTGGATATGTTTTTGGGCAGCGATTATCCTTATCGAATGTACAATCCGGGCAATAGCAATTTTTCAGATTACCTGATTCGCACCTATAATAAGGAGCATCTCGTAGCCAAAACGATGAATGCACTGGTGGAGGATTTGGTGGGTTCGGCTTCCGGTCAACGATTGTTGGATATCATGGTTCATAATGGAAAAAAACGATATATACTTTCTCAATTGATGCCTTACACGGCAGATAGCACGATATTTGAACATAGCGCGAAGCAGATGGAATGGTTGAACAATTCAAGCAATGAAGTGCAAATGTGGGAAGTTTTTATTCAAAAAGATTTTCTGTATTCGACCAAAATGCGCGACATCAGTAAGTATGTCAATCCTGCGCCAAGTTCGCCCGGTATGCCACGCGAATCGCCGGGCAATACCGGAACTTATATCGGTTACAAAATTGTCGAAAAATATATGGAACGCTTCCCTGACCTGACCTTAAGTGATTTGATAAAAGAGCGAGATGCACAAAAAATCCTGACTGGCTCAAAATATAAACCGCGAAGATAATAGATTGATTGCTAAGTAGTAAGTCAAACTAATTATGATAAGTTCATTTGGCGAAATTTGTCCGATTACTTTGTTGGAGAACATCCAGCGTAGCTACGGCTATGCTGAATAACCTCCGCCTCGTACTCGAAAAAATTTCAC
>Ga0209187_1001472_pt1 | contig 26985 bp, 29 predicted proteins | sample BantaG_FD_187430 | JGI IMG/M metagenome (GOLD analysis project Ga0209187, IMG submission 187430) | Marine algal microbial communities from Bantry Bay, Ireland - BantryBay_4 metaG (SPAdes) (version 2) | ecosystem: Host-associated > Algae > Red algae > Unclassified | place: Bantry Bay, Ireland...
GTGATTTGAAAGATAAATATGACGCGCTGCTGATGGTCGATGATTGTCACGCTACCGGATTTTTGGGTGCAGGCGGACGCGGCACGGCAGAATATTGCGGCGTTGAAGGCCGCGTTGATATTCTGACAGGCACACTCGGTAAGGCTCTCGGTGGGGCCATGGGCGGGTTCACTTGCGCGCGGCAGGAAGTCGTCGATATTCTGCGGCAACGCTCGCGGCCTTATCTATTCTCCAACAGCCTCGCCCCGCCATTAGTTGGAGCCAGCATCAAAGCCATTGAAATGGCAAAAGAGGGCAATGATCTGCGCGCGCAAATCAACGCCAATGCCAAACAATTTCGCGCAGGGATGGAAGCCGCAGGTTTCACGCTGAAACCGGGCGAACACCCGATCATTCCGGTCATGTTGGGCGATGCGAAACTCGCGCAAGATATGTCCGCAAAACTCTTGGATGAAGGCATCTATGTTATCGGATTTTTCTTCCCGGTCGTCCCGAAAGGCCAAGCTCGCATCCGCACGCAGATGAGCGCGGCGCATACGCCTGAACATATTGAGCAAGCCGTGCAGGCCTTCACCAAAATCGGCCGCGAATTGGGAGTTATCTCATGAGCAAAACTATGAAAGCGCTCGTCAAAGCGAAGCCCGAAAAAGGCCTGTGGCTGCAAGAAGTCCCGATTCCCGAAATCGCGCCTGACGAAGTCCTGATAAAAATCGAGCGGACAGCCATCTGCGGCACAGATATGCACATCTATGGCTGGGATGAATGGGCGCAGAAAAATGTGCCTGTGCCTCTAGTTGTTGGCCATGAATATGGCGGAACCGTCGCGGCCATTGGCTCCACGGTCAAACGGGTGAGCGTCGGCGACCGCGTCACGGGTGAAGGCCATGTTGTTGGGCGGCGGTCGCGTAATGCGCGGGCAGGGCGGTTCCATCTCGACCCTGATACGAAAGGTATTGGCGTCAACCTACCGGGCGCTTTTGCGGAATATCTCGCGCTGCCGGAATTTAACGTCATCCCTCTGCCTGACAGTGTGCCGCTGGATATTGCCGCCATTCTCGACCCACTCGGAAATGCGGTCCACACAGCCCTCGCATTTGACCTCGTGGGTGAGGACGTTTTGATTACGGGCGCAGGGCCTATTGGTATCATGGCAGCGCGCGTCGCCGAGCGGGCAGGTGCGCGCCGCGTTGTCCTGACCGATATCGAAGATTGGCGTTTGAACTTTGCAAAAGACATTACCAACCGCACGCGTATGGTCAACACCATGAACGAAAATCTGCGAGATGTTATGTCAGAGATCGGCATGGAGGAAGGCTTTGACGTCGGGCTGGAAATGAGCGGGGCCAAACCAGCGTTTGAGCAAATGCTCGACACCATGTTGATGGGCGGCAGCATCGCGATGCTCGGTATTCCGGCCACGCCTTATCCTGTCGACCTCGGAAAAATTGTGGGCAAAGCGCTGACCGTGAAAGGGATATATGGCCGCCAAATGTATGAGACCTGGTATAAGATGCTCGCGCTGCTCGACAGCGGAATGGATATGTCGAAGATGATCACGCATCGTTTTGCTGCGCGAGACTTTCAGGACGCCTTCGACCTCATGGAAACCCGCAGAGCCGGAAAAGTTATTCTCGACTGGTCGCAAATATGAGCGAAGCGCATGTCCCATTAACGGGATATCCGCCCGTCACCGATGCGCAAATGTCGAACCGCACGCAAGATATGCTCAAGCTGCTTCTTACACGGCGAACCATCCGGGATTTCGCCGACACGCCCGTGCCGCGAGAGATAATCGAGACCGCGATTAGAGCCGCCGCCACAGCCCCAAATGGCGCTAATCAGCAGCCTTGGCATTTTGCCGCTATTTCCAACCCAGATATGAAACGACGCATTCGTATTGCTGCGGAAGAAGAAGAGCGCGCGTTCTATGGCGGACGGGCATCTGATGAATGGCTGGACGCCTTAACGCCGCTCGGCACCGACGCCTCCAAACCGTTCTTAGAAACCGCGCCTTGGCTCATCGCCATCTTCGCGCAGAAAAAAAGCCCTGAGGGGGAGAAGCATTATTATGTCACGGAGAGCGTCGGTATCGCTATCGGCATGTTGATCACAACGCTACACGCAGCGGGGCTCGCCACGCTGACCCACACTCCCGCGCCGATGAATTTCCTGCGAGACATTTGCGGTCGTCCAATAACGGAAAAACCGCTCGTGCTTTTAGTCGTGGGGCATCCAGCGAGAGACGCAACCGTTCCGGCTCATGCTTTGGAAAAGAAGAGTTTTGACGAAATTGCGAAGGTTTGGGAGTAAGGACGATTTTCGCTTCGGCTCAACCGGTCTATTATTGCAGAGCTGTGATATCTTACCGTGTTAACATACGTAGGTTTTACACATGGCGATTATAAGCTGCCCAATCGTCTCTCAAAGCTGCTGAAGGCAAACATTGGTGTGACTTTCAGGCTCATGCGATATTTGAATAAATCCAGTCAGAATTAAGAGGTTGCATAAAAACACTAACCCATTCAGAATTGTGCTATGTCTATTATGAACCTGACAATTTGCACATTGATGCGCTCAGTTCTCGTCTTATTTTGTTGTGTTTTCGCCGCCTGTTCAGGTGACGAGGCAAACCTTGTCACCGTTAATGATGTAATAGCGGAAATGCCGGAAGACTGGGGCCCGCCAGAGCATACCCACATCAACTTTACCTCTCAAACTGCGACTAAAGAATGCCCGGTTGAAGTGGGCGACGTAATTTACATCGACCCGATTCCAAAACTGGTTGAGCTAGCCCGCGATTATAATGTGGTCATGATCAATGAGGCCCACTACAAACCGATCCACAGAGCTTTTATTGGTGAGCTTGCTAAGGCATTGACTGCTCTAGATTTCAATTATTTTGGAGCTGAGGCTTTTTCGCCTCGGGCATTTTCGGATGAAAATAGAAATCTGTCCTTGGCAGCACGCGGTTATCCCGTAGTTCAAGATGGGACGTCGTATGTCAGTGAGCCAATCTTTGGACAAATGATAGAGACGGTGCTTGAGACTGACTACAGGCTTTTTGCTTACGATGTATCTGTGCCTTTGCCGAAAGGCGCACAGAGTTCGCAGGCTCATCGAGATACAGAACAAGCCAAGAATATTTTGGATGAGTTGGGAGGCGACACGGACAAGAAAATTCTGATTCATGCAGGATATCATCACATACGGGAAGAGCCAACGGTGTACACTGAGACGAAATGGATGGCGCAATATTTCACCGAAATGAGCGGCCTTGACCCGCTTACCATCAACCAGACTGATTGCTATAGTCAGGGGGCCTATGATGCAGGACTTTTTGGCTATGCCATGGCAGTTGATACGGACGGAAATCCAATTACTTCGAAAGGCTACGATGCCATTCTCATCCCGCCTAAGGAAGAACAGTTTAAAGGCCGCCCTGTATGGCTTCGGGAAATTGGGCGGCGCTTCGTCGAAGTTCCCGCCGAATTGAGATTTGACGATCAATATACGAGGGTTACTGCGCGTAATGTTGGCAAGGTTGAAACCGCCGTTGTGGAAGACACGATCTACCGCCCGCCACATTCTGACAAACCCTTATCATTAAGGCCCGGCACATATTTGTTAGAGGTTACAGACAATGCTAAGACTGTCTTGTCCGAAGCTAGGATTACAGTGCCTTAAAGCCGCGCACTACGAATGGCCTTTTTTGAGCGCGGTTAACAATGTTATTGTATTTTCAATACTCTTTGAACAGTCATCTATCGCTGGTGATTTACGAGATACCTCTCGTCGCGATTCAATGTTTTAGAAAGGTCAAATCATAATGGGGACAGATTCTTTTTCAGTTCGCGAGCGCCCCCTCCGAGTGCGGCGAAAACTTTAAACTACCCCAAAGATTTCGCCAAGCTGCGCTCAATGTCGCTGATCGGTGAGTTGATGAGGGTTTTATCGATTTCCGCGATCACTTTCTCCGTCACCTCCTTGTGCAAAAGGGGGCGCATTTCCCCGAGCGTATCCGGATCGGCGCAAATTACGAGTTTGTCGAAATCTCCTGCATGGGCGTGACTGTAAAGTTTTTCAGCCATAATCTTTGAGAAAGTCGCTTCCATGCTCTCTTGATCCGATTGCTCTGGCGGAGCTTTTCCAGACGGTCCTTGGTCAGCTAAATTACCGGGTTTCCAATTGTCATCATTTTGCAAACCGCCATCTTTCATCCGAAAGAGCTTTGCTTCTTCCCCGGTCGCAACCAAAACAAGGGTGTTGTGTGGTAGATTAAGGTCAGTCATCATATTCTCCTTCGTATCATGTTATCTAAACAATGCGTGAAACCCGAATCTGTTGCGAAATTTTACAGTTGCGAGTCGCTTAATGCAGGCCCATAGGGCGCGCCGAGGAGACTGCTGTGAGTATCACGCCACCGTGCCAAGAAAAGAACCCGTCCATGCCCATTCCGCGTTGGGAGTTTGTGGCGATGATGGCGGCGATCTTCGGCATGCAAGCCATGGGCATAGACGTCATGCTTCCGGCTTTAGAAATTGTCGGCGACCATTATGCGATCGAAAATGCAAATGACCAACAGCTCGTCATATTCGCATTTATTTTCGGTTTTGGATTTCCGCAGCTTTTATTCGGTCCAATATCAGATCGATACGGCCGGAAAATCCTGCTGCAGCTTAGTCTCGTCGGATATTTCATTACGGCCTTCGCCTGTATGGTCGCACCCAGTTTTGCTAGTCTATTGGCGCTGCGTTTCGTGCAAGGTATTTGCTGTGCGGGGACCCGCGTGTCGGCGGGCGCGATTATCCGGGACTTGACCAAAGGCCGCGCCATGGCGAGTATTCTGTCACTTGTCTATACGGTCTTTATGATCGTCCCGATACTCGCCCCGGCGATTGGAACCGCCATCATGGCGGTCGCGGATTGGCGATGGGTCTTTGGAAGTCTGGGCGTTTTTTCGGCCATTCTATTTACGTGGACACAAATCCGGCTACCCGCGACCTTGGCCGAAGCTGACAGGCGGCCATTCTCTGCAGAACAAATATTGGGAGCTTTCAAAATGGTGGCCAGCCACCGGATCACGGCAGGCTATATGCTGGCCAGTGGTATAATTTTCGGCTGTCTCTTCGCCTTCATCGGCGCGAGTGAGCAAGTGTTTGATGATGTGTTTGACCGCGGCGAAAAATTCTATCTCTACTTTGGTGGAATAGCGGGCATGTTGGCTGTCATGAATTTACTCAATAGCCGCTTTGTGGGTCGATACGGGATGCGCCGAATAAGCCACGCCGTTGTCCTCGTATTTATTGCTCTATCGCTCGCTAATCTCATATATATGCATTTTGTCGGGCAGAACTTTTGGGTGTTTTACGTGCTGTTTATGCTTACCTTCGGATGTTTCGGTATGATGGGCGCGAATTTTTCCAGCCTTGCGCTGGAGCATATGGGGAAAATCGCCGGGACAGCCAATGCGGTCTATGGGTTCGTCACCATAACCTTATCCAGCTCTTTAGGGTTCCTCGTCGCGCGCAGTTTTGACGGAACGGTCAGGCCGCTGCTAATTTCATATGTCTTGCTGGGATTGGCGAGCCTCGCAATTATTCTCATCACGGAGCGCGGCAAGCTGTTTGGCGTCGGCGAGGGGAAGAGCTAGCTGCGGTTGGCTGAAATAACGGCTTCAATTTCGTCAAGGGTCTCTGCGTCCAATAAATTGATATAACCCTTTCGATCCGGGCGGCCTGTTTCCGGAGATTTGAGCATCCAGAGATGGCCTATATGCAGGCCAACCAGTTTGTGCTGTCCATCGATAATCCGGGTAATGGGCGAGCCGGATTGCCCCGGAACGGCTTTGCAATCATGGGTCACGCGGTGACGGTCGTTGGCAAAGTCAAGAATAGACAATTTGCAGCTCTGAGCATTTTCAGGAAGACCGCGCGCCTGCGCAAAGGAAAACCTTTGATCTTCTAATGGGTCCAAGGCTTCGGCAGGCTCTAATTCATAGCGCACCAAGCCTCGGGTTGAAATTTTATCAAATCGGATGATGGCCCAATCCGACATTTCGCCGGGCTCATACCCATCGGCAAGGCGTATCAGATTGACCGAGCGCTCATGACCCGAAAAGTCTTTCACCGCGCAAGGACGCTCCGGGGGCAGGGCGTGTCCCGTTGCGAAGCCGTAATCATATACGGGATCGCCAACATCCAAAACGGCAATGCGGGACTGACGATCCGTGTTTTCCGCACCTTCGCAAATCAAACGCAGCATATGCGTTGGAGTCGGGTCAGCTGTCGTCTGACAGCTGGCCCCCAGCAGCAATACGCAAAGCGTGCTAAGACGCAGATTCAAGATCGAAATCTTTATATATCTTCTTCAGCTCGCGTTTCAGAATTTTACCGGTTGCGCCCAAAGGCAGCTCGTCGACGAAAACAATCGCATCGGGCATCCACCATTTCGCGCATTTCGCGCCGATACAGTCTTTGATCTCGTCTTTGGACGGCTCTTTACCGGGGACAGATTGCACAATGAGCATGGGGCGCTCTTGCCATTTTTCATGACGCACACCGATACAGGCCGCCATTTGCACATCCGGATGATCACAAGCGGCATTTTCAACTTCAATAGAGCTAACCCACTCGCCGCCGGATTTAATGACGTCTTTTGAGCGGTCAGTGATTTCCATATAGCCGCGCGGATGGATGGCCGCGACATCGCCTGTTGCGAACCAGCCGTCATCCGTGAAGCTATCCGTGCCTGCACCTTTGAAATAGCCGGACGCAATCCAAGGTCCGCGCACATGTAAGTGACCGGTTGCTTCGCCGTCTTGTGGGAGGATTTTACCTTCATCATCGACGATGCGCATATCGACACCGAAAATACGCCGACCTGCATAGAGCTTATCTTTGACGGTATCGTCATAGTTGGACAAATCATCACCGGGGTAAGGCGAGTATGTCGTGCCGAGCGGCGAGGTTTCCGTCATGCCCCAACCTTGCTGCATCGGAATGCCGAGTTCCAGTTCATAGGCGCGCAGCAGGCTCTCGGGGAGGGCGGATCCGCCGACAAGCGCTTTCTTGACCGTTGGCAGGCTTAGATTATTAGCTTTGACATGGTTGTAAATCGCGAGCCAAACCGTTGGCACGCCCGCCATGAGCGTCACGCCTTCTTGGTTGATCATCTTCGTCAGGTTCGGGCCGTCCAAACCCGGTCCAGGCATAACGATCTTCGCGCCGACCATAGCGGCGGAATATACGAGGCCCCACGCCGAGACATGAAACATTGGTACAACGGCCAAGATGGTATCATTCGATCCACCGCCAATGACGTCTTGGAAACTCCCCGCCATCGCGTGGAGAATGGTTGAACGATGAGAATATAAAACGCCTTTTGGATCGCCCGTTGTGCCGGATGTGTAGCAGAGCGTGCAGGCCGTGTTTTCATCAAATCGTTCCCACTCAATCTCTTCGGACGCGTCTGCAATGAAACTTTCATAATCCTCGGTCGGGACCTTCATCTCCGGCGCTCCGGATTTGTCGGTTAAGCAGACCCATTTCTCAACAGTTGGACACATCGCGCCGACGCCATTGATGATGGGCGCAAAGGTCGTGTCGAACATCACGAATTTATCTTCGGCGTGATTGACCATCCACGCGATTTGCTCAGGCTTGAGGCGCGGGTTAATCGTGTGAACGACGGCCCCGATAGAACTGACCGCATAATAGATTTCTACATGACGATAATTATTCCAGGCAATCGTCGCAACGCGGTCGCCTTTTTGAACGCCGGCCGCGAGGAGGGCGTTTGCCAGTTTCCGCGTCCGAACCGCGCAATCTGACCACGTATAGCGATGCTCGGTCATATCTGTGTTGAGCGTATAAATCTCGCGATCCTTATGGACCACCGCTGCGTGCTCGATCAGATCACTGATCATGAGCTCGTGTTTCATCATGAGGCCTTGCATGGCATCTCCCCGGGTCGTTGTTTTGTTTTGACTTGTTGCGCGCAGTATTTTCACTAATCCAAGACAGCGTCAACACAGGACCTAAGATGAGCCGAGTGCCAACATATGCCGACGTCGCAGATGCCGTGCGGCGTTTGGACGGACACGCGCTGAAAACGCCGCTTTTGCGCTCTGACGCCATTGATACGCGGCTCGGCAAGCAAATCTGGTTCAAAGCTGAATGCCAACAAAAGAAAAATGTATTCAAATATCGGGGTGCCTTTAACCGATTATCCGCCATGAGCGAGGCCGAACGCAGGCGAGGGGTCGTTGCCTATTCTTCTGGTAATCACGCGCAAGGCGTCTCTTGCGCGGCCAAAGAGCTCGGCATAAAGGCCGTCATCGTCATGCCAAGCGATGCGCCCAAAGTAAAAGTCGACGGCGTCTTGGCGGACGGTGCAGCCATTGTCAGCTATAACCGGATGACGGAAAGCCGCGAAGACATCGCCGCCGAAATCTCAAAGGCGTCCGGGCAAATCATCGTGCCCAGCTATGACGACCCGTTCATCATCGCCGGGCAGGGCACGATTGGCGTAGAGCTGGCAGAGGCCGCGCCGGATTTCGATGCGATGATTACCTGTTTGGGCGGCGGCGGGATGTGCGCAGGAATTTCACTGGCCATGGCCGAGCTCTCGCCGAACACGCGCATCTTCGGTGCAGAGCCGACAGAATATAATGATCATCAAATCAGTCTACGGACGGGCCAGCGCATAAAAATAAAGACGAAAGCCGCCACGCTTTGCGACGCCATCATGACACCGCAACCAGGAGAGCTAACCTGGCCCATCAACTCCAAATCCCTGAGCGATGTTTACACGGTCAGCGACGCAGACTGCCTCCACGCAATGAAAACCGCACATGAGGAACTGGGCGTTACGTTGGAGCCGGGCGGAGCAGCCGCCATCGCGGCCGTGCTGGCGGGGAATTTGCCGGAGGATGTGAAGACGGTGGCTGTGGTGCTGTCGGGCGGGAACGTCGACCCGGCGATTTTGCAGCGGGCGCTCTCGGGCGAGTAAAACGTGTGCCGCTGGCGAGACTCCGCGACTTAGCCGGAATTTGATCAACTTGAATCAATTCGTATTTATCAGGCGAAAACTGTGAGGTTTCCGCCTGAAATCATTTTCTACTTCATGCAACCCGCAAACTTCTGCATCTGAGCAGGCGTCATGGATGTCATAGCATTCTGCACTTTATCAGTATCCGTTAGATCGCTGAACTTGAGGCCAACTTCTTCATACGCCTCTAATGTACACTCGCACTGTTCCTTTGTGACTTGTGCTGAACTGCTACACGCATCTAAATATTTTGCGCGTGTCATGTTGCCGGCCATTGCCCCTTTAGAATCGGACACAGCTATGTCAGCTGAAACAGCCGCTTTATCAGCAGCCGTATCGCTCGCACCGCCGCATCCTACGAGCATGAGGGCTGCAACGGTAATTAAAAAATATTTCATAGGTGTCTCTCTCATTTCATAGAATTAATAATCGAGGCCTAAAACGTAATTATGTCGTCAACAAGACCTAACTCGCTTTTCCGAGAGCAGGGTTTGAACGCCGAAATGTGAGAAAGGATGCCTTAAAGGTTGGTTTACTTGGGGCCACTGTGTGCTCCGACGAACGAAGTGAATAGGCACCGGATTGTGCGATAGAATTTCAGTTTTCACTATGATACGGAGCTGCATGAAATTAAAACATACATCAATTTACACCTTGAGTTTAGTTTTGGGCCTCGCTGGTTGCTCAAACCCACCGCAGGGGAGTGAGATTAAGGCAGATCCAAAGGTTTCAAATTCCACTTTACCTAATGCCGAAGTTGATAGTCCTGAGAGTTTAAAAAATGCAGAGTTTATTTCTTCGGGACTTAAAAACTTTATCTGTAAAGATGATTACGACGCAGCCTCCAAACGTCTGGAAGACCTTCGTGCTGCTGATCAAGCGGATAGAAAAACCCGTCCCCCTAGCATTGCTGAAGCGGATTTGGCGCGCCGCGTCGAGGTGATGAAAATATTCTCTAAAGGGTGTTTTAAATCCGGACGTGATTTTCATAATGGGGCTTTAATCTTCCAACATGGAAGTGTTCCGGAGCATTATTATCAAGCCTATTTATGGGCGGAAACGGCGATGTCATTGGGGGACGAAGATGCAAATTGGCTGGTGTCACGATCTGTAGACCGCTATTTGATGAAAAGTGGCTATAAGCAAATTTTTGCGACAAATACTGTCACTGACAGTATGTTCGATCCCGATGCCGGTAAACCGCCGAAATGGTGCCTCTGGCAAACCGTTGATGGTGTGTCTGATGAAGTTCGGGCGGCATACGGGGCAAAACCCTTTGACGCTCAATTGGAACAAGTGAAGAATAATAATGAGGCATTTGGTCATGCCAGAGAGGGCGGATATTGTGACTTTGATGTCCCGAACCCACCCAAACATTTACTCGCCAAATTCAGGGACTTGAATTAAAACGCGTGCGAAACCTCAATTTCAACTTTATCGGTGATATAGTGAGTCAGGGCGAGATGCTTATTTGTGCGGCCATAGGAGAGGACAGCACATAGTCCTAATAATCGCATAATGATGATTATGAGAAATAGCCTATAGCCTTTTCCGCGATACTATGGGGTTTTTAAAACTACATCCTCGTTTCAAAACTCTGTCACAATCAAAATTTTCGTTATGTTTCCGTGTTTTATAAGTTTTTCCTAAAACTCCGTCCACGCTTCCAAAACCTGTAATATATTGGACAAGTTCTTTCAGACACTGGACAGGTGGGGCCTCGCTTGCTGGTCTGGAGGACGATGGGTCTGAGCGCCTGAGTGTGAGAACTTGGGAGTGTGCCGGGACTTTAGGAGTGAGAGCCGACGCCATGGTCCAACGCTGGCCATACTGGTGGGACAGACGGGCCGCTTCTTCAAAAACCATTGCCGCAGAGTCGTGCAATGCTGTCTGACAAACAGCGTTGCGGTCTTTTGTAAAACTATCTTCCCTTCTGGTATTCCATCAGAAGACCAACTCTGCGGGCGTGTCCTGCTTAAACAATGACCTCGGCTGACCACTAGATTGGCGGTAGAAAATTCAACATGCCTAAATCTCCAACATCGTGGCCGAACCCTTGCGGGTTGATCGTTTCACTGAATAATTCTGGTGGAAACAATGAGGCGCTTCACTGCAATCGATTCACAGGATCGATTGCGGGCGTTTCGCGTTTCGAAGAAACAACGATTGTTACCCTGAACAACACTGGAAGAAACAATGATTGTTTCCCTGAATGATTCCAGAAGAAACAATGATGTGACACACACGTTTGGTAACGCTAAGTCCCTTTCATGACGACAAAACATGACAGCCTCAGCATTGGACGCGACGTTATTCGGCGCGAGGCTGAAGGCTTGCGCGCGCTTGAGGCCTCACTTGGCGCAGGCTTTGAAAAAGCCGTGCAAACCATCCTGTCAGGCAAAGGCCATTTGATCGTGGTCGGCCTCGGCAAATCCGGACATATCGGCCGCAAAATCGCGGCCAGTTTTGCCTCCACGGGCACGCCCGCTTTCTTCTTACATCCTTCCGAAGCCGCCCATGGCGATCTGGGCATGATACGCCCCGACGCCGTTGTTTTGGGCCTGTCCAATAGCGGCGAAAGCGACGAAGTGAACGGGGTCATCAGCTATGCCAACAGCCTCGGCAATGACACGATCGCCATTACGAGCGCGGGCCAATCCACATTGGCGCGCGGCGTTGATACCGCCCTCGTCTTGCCGGATGCACCGGAAGCCTGTCCGAACAACCTCGCACCGACAACGTCAACGACCCTCACCTTGGCTTTGGGCGATGCGCTTTGCGTGGCCGTTATGCAGGCGCGCGGTTTCACCACCGAAGATTTTGGGGCGCGCCACCCCGCCGGAAAGCTGGGCTTTGGCCTGCAAAGATTGGGCGATTATCTGGCCGCGCAAGCCGATACTATCCCGCTAGTTCAGACAGAAGCCGCTATGCCGGATGTCATCCTCGCCATGACGAGCGGCGGCAAAGGCTGTGTCGGCGTGGCGCGTGATGAGACCCTTGTCGGCATCATAACCGATGGTGACCTTCGCCGCGCCATGGGCAATGATATCATGCAAAAAAGAGCGTCGGATATTATGACCGCCGAGCCCTTCACGCTCTCTCCCGATGTGAGAATGAAAGACGCCGTGGCGGCCTTCACGCAGCGCAAAATCGGGAATGCCTTTGTATTGGAGGGTGACAAGATCGTGGGTTTACTCGATCTGAAAACTCTATTGGCGACCGGGAATGTCTAAACCCCTCATCGTCATTCCGGCGCGCATGGCGTCGAAACGGTTTCCCGGAAAACCGCTGGCCGAGATTGCGGGCGTCAGCATGGTCCGCCGTACGGCGCAAGTCGCAGATAATTTGGTCGAGGCTGACTATGTGATCGCGACGGATCATGCGGATATTGCCGCGCATTGTGAGGCGCATGGCCTGCCCGTCGTGATGACGGATGCTGACCTGCCCTCCGGCAGTGACCGAGCGTTGGCAGCAGCGAGACTATTTAAGCCGGATGCGGATATTATTTTGAACCTGCAGGGCGATGCCCCCTTTACGGACCCCGCACATGTAAGAGCGATTATCGCGCGGCTTATGGAGGGTGATGTCGATATCGCGACGCCCGCCATTCAGCTCTCATGGGACGCTTTAAAGGGGTTGCGGGAGGCGAAAAAGACAACGCCATTATCAGGCACGACAGTGATTGAAGTCGAGGGCCGCGCGGTGTGGTTTTCGAAAAACATCATTCCGGCCATGCGCAAAGAACCTGCCTTGCGAGCGGGCGGTTCCCTCTCCCCTGTCTTGCGCCATATCGGTCTTTATGGGTTTCGGCGCGAGGCGCTGGAGCGGTTTGTGGCTCTCCCGCAATCGCAATACGAGACGCTGGAAGGCTTGGAACAGTTACGCGCGTTAGAAAACGGCATGAGCATCGCCATTGTCAAAGTTGACCCGCCGCAAATTTCGTCACCGGGGATAGATACAAAAGAAGATCTTGCGCGGGCAGAAGCGCTAATCGCGGCGCATGGCGACCCGTTTCAATCATGACGGTTGGCCGCGTTTATATCGTCCGTCACGGCAACACCTTCGACACAGGTGATGTGATTTTGCGGGTTGGCGGAAAGACGGATTTGCCGCTCTCCCTGTCCGGTATTGAACAAGCTAAACGCCTGTCAGCTGCACTGGAATCGATAGAATTCAGCAACGCCTATTCGTCGGATTTAAAGCGCACCCGTCAAACGGCGGAAGCGATTTTGTGTGAGAAATCATATGGTTTGGCGGATTTCCTCACAGAAGTGGACTACGGCCCGGATGAAGGCCGCCCCGAAACTGAGGTCGTCGCGCGGGTCGGCGTGGAGGCCCTAAAGCAATGGGACAAGCACGCAATTCCGCCGCAAGATTGGAAGGTGGATGTCGAGGGTCTGCGGACGGCTTGGCAGGCCTTTCTGGCCCGCTGTGACCCGGGCTCCAATACGCTCGTTGTGACATCAAATGGCGTGGCTCGGTTTCTGCTGGATGTCGTGGAAAGTGAAGGGGCTGTGCCGCTGAAACTGCGGACCGGATCTTACGGGATAATAGAGTTGCGCCCGTCAGGTCCGGTTCTCACGGGCTGGGATATCAGGCCGGAACCGTGACCCGCATCCCGTCAAATGCGGGCCGCGCCATGGGCGGTAGTTCTTCGCACAATGTCGAATAATCCATGTCGATATGCAGGTTAGTCAGAACGGCGGATTTAGCCTTGGCCCGCGCCAGCCAAGACAGGGTTCGGTCCGTATGGGCATGGGTTGGATGCGGACTGTAACGAAGGGAGTCCACGATCCAGACCTCGACATTATTCAGCCTTCCGAGGACCTCATCGCTAATGCCCCAAACATCGGGACTATAGGCGAGTTTCCCGTCTATCAGAAAGCCGAGCGAGGGCGTGGGGCCGTGACTGACGAGCAGAGTTTCAACGGACACATCCCCGCCCGGCCCTGTTACGGAGACCTTGGTCCCGTCCGAGAGCAAATCTTGCATGTCCAGGATCGGCGGATGCACCCGACCCTCAGGTGTTTCGAAGCAATATTTGAAGCGGTCAAAAACATGGGTCTTGGTCGGGGCATCCATATAGGTCGGAATTTGCGCCCTCATGCGGTAAGCCACCGCGCGCAAATCATCTATACCATGTGACTGATCCGCATGGTCATGAGTATAGAAAACGGCGTTCAAATGGCTGATTTCTTCGCGCAAAAGCTGGACGCGCAAATCCGGTGATGTGTCGATCAGAACGTTGGTGCAGGCCTTCGGGTCAGGCTCGCCGTCCCCTTTCCATTTCTGGATCAAAATGGAGCTGCGCGTGCGCGCATTTTTGGGCTCATTGGGGTCGCAAACACCCCAATCCCCACCGATGCGCGGCACACCGCCGGATGACCCGCAGCCTAATATGATAGCGCGTAGACCCATCAAGCGGGGCGCTTTGCTTTGGTGAACAGGTTAAAAAATGCGTCAGTTGTCTTAGTCGCGGTTTCTTCGATGGACCATTCAAAAAGCTCTGCCAATGCCTTGCAGACTTCGACAACATAGGCCGGTTCATTCCGCCGTCCGCGATAGGGCATTGGCGCAAGATACGGACAATCTGTCTCTAACATAATGCGCTCGCGCGGCATGGTCAGAATACGCTCCCGAACATCATGCGCATTTTTAAAGGTCATGATGCCGGAGACAGAGAAATAGAACCCCATCTCCGCCGCAGCATCGGCCAACTTCTGCCCCGATGTGTAGCAATGCATAATCGCGTTAAACGGCTTTTTGGCATAAGCGGTCTGCAGCATGTCCATCATGTCGTCATCCGACTCTCGCGTGTGAACGACGAGCGGTAATCCTGTTTCATGCACCGCATCAATATGAGCTTGGAAATTCGCTTTTTGGATTTCGCGCGGCGACCAATCATAGTGATAATCCAAACCAGTCTCGCCAATGCCGACAACCTTGGGGTCGTTTGTAAGCGCGATAATATCATGAGCTTCGATGTCAGGATTGTCCTTCGCATCATGCGGGTGTGTCCCGACCGTTGCCCAGATGTTCGGGTCCAGATTTGCGACATTGAGAACGGCTTCGAAGTCATTCAAATGGCAGCAAATATTTAACATGGGTCCGACCCCTGCTTCACGCGCACGCAGGATTGTCTCGCCTAGATCATCAGCGAATTTCTCGCCGTGCAAATTGACGTGGCTATCAACAATCATGAGGCTTCCCGTATTGAGGAGAGCAGCTCAAACATCGTCGCGGTCTTATCCAAATTGATCGCGCCCTCAGCACGGCGAACATCCCGCAAACGCGCATGATTGGATTGCCAGACTTTCGGACTCCGCTTTAAACTCGCGGGTGAAAACGGCCCTTTATAGGTGCCCGTCGCGGCGAAGAGAGCATGGGCGTGGATAGTGTCGTTCAAACCGTCCCAAAACAGACCGCGGGAAATGACGTGGCGTTTCTCGGCAAGGCGTTTGGCGATAGTCATGTCCACATCCGGTGCTGTACGGCCTAAGGACTGAATATAGTCTGAGATAGAGCGCAGCACGACATCTGCATTTTGCACCAACGCGAGCGCTTTCCCGGGCGCGCCGCGTGACAAGCGAACAGCCGCGTCAATCAGGTCCGGAGATCCGCGTCCATGCTCAGCCAGCCAGCCCGTGATTTGGTCATCAGGCACAGCCCGCAGTTCAAGCCCCATACAGCGAGAACGAATTGTGGGTAGTAGCCGACCTGGTGCAGAAGAAATCAGAATAAACAGCGTGTTAGACGGCGGTTCTTCGAGCAGTTTCAAAATTGCATTTTCTGAATTTCGGTTCAGCTCATCCGCGCTATCAATAATGCAAACGCGCCATGTCCCTGTTTCGGCAGCCGTTTCTTGGAAAAAGCCGGAAACCTGGCGAACACGGTCTACCGGAATGTCCTGCCGAAAGCGCTTCAACTTTGGATCAAAGGGCCGCCTTAGGACAAATAAATTGCCGTGCGTCAGGGCTTCGACGCGTTGCGCGATTTCATCTGACGCCGGAATGTCTAGCGAAGTCGATAAGAGAGAGACGCCGCCTAAAAGCTTGCGCGCCATGCGGTAAGCCAATGTGGCTTTACCAATGCCCTTGGGACCCGAAAGCAACCAAGCGTGATGCATTCGCCCAGAGCGCATGGCTTTTAAAAAGCGCGCCTCGGCTGTTTCATGCCCCAGTAGAGAATACACCTCGCGCGGATGCGGACATCCATCGGCTCTATCCGCTTCGGGAAGCGCCTCGGCATTCTCAATGGTCCTCAATTAGGCCCCCACTTTGCCGGCCAGTTCAGGGAATTGTTTGGTGAGCGCAAAGAGAATTCGGTTCTGAACATTGCCGCGCGTGCCATCGGCGTCGACGGTATGAATACGGGCCGGATTTTCCTCCGCGATTTCGAGGAAGGCATTGCGCAGGGTCTTATGGAATTCTAACCCTTCCGCATCAAATCGCGTCAAATGCTCGCCGCGCGTCTCCACACGTTTCTGCGCCAGCACCGGATCCATATCGAAAAGGATTGTCAAATCAGGTTCGAAACCACTCATCACGACGTTGTGCAAGGCCTTGACTTTATCTGCGCCCAACCCTCGAGCATAACCCTGATAGGCAATGCTGGAATCCGCGAAGCGGTCCGAGATGACCCATACGCCACGTTCCAATGCGGGCTTAATCAGCTTCTCAACATGATCGAGACGCGCCGCATACATGAGGAGCAATTCTGTCATGCCCGACCATCGATCCGTCGTGCCTTCCAGAACCAAATCCCGAATGGCTTCCGCGCCAAAAGTTCCGCCCGGCTCACGCGTTTGCAGCGTTTCTATACCAGCCTTTTCCAAAGCGTCAGCCAGCAGTTTGGCCTGGGTCGATTTACCCGCCCCTTCGCCGCCTTCAAAAGTTAAAAATTTTCCGCGTGTCATACTTAGCCCCTGATATTCGCAAGCAATCCTGCCCAAGCCCGTGAAAACATACCCTTACGCTTCACGTCAGACGTCGCAACCAAATCATAGGTCGCATCCGGCCGTTCCGGCAAAGAGATTTTCAATTGTGCGACAACGTCACCTTTTACGATAGGCGCTTTCGCGGCGGTATAGACAATCTCGGATTTCACATTTTTGCGGTCTGCAACAGGCAAGCCTTTGCGTATATTTTCGGTCAGCGCGACACCTACTTTCGGCGCCTTACCCATATAAACGTCAACTTCACCCAGAACCTCGCCCTGAGCATGCAGATCATAAACGCGAAATTGACTAAAGGCGGCTTCCATCAACCTGGTCGCCGTCTCGCGCCGAGAACTTTGGCTGTCTAAGCCATTAATGACGATGATGCGTCTATCTTCACCGCGTTTCGCAGAGCCGACCAGTCCGTAACCGGAGGCCTCGGTCGACCCCGTTTTCATGCCGTCTGCGCCGGTCAACCGCCCGAGAAGTGGGTTCCGGTTATTTTGCTTTATGCCGTTCCATGTAAAACTGCGCTCCGCATAGAGCGAGTAGAATTCCGGAAATCCCTCGATCTGTTTCTGTGCCAACTTAGCGAGATCTAATGCGCTAATTTCATGTTCTGGATGAGGCCATCCGGTTGAATTGCGAAATGTCGCGGTCGTCAAACCCATCGCCTGGGCTCGCTCTGTCATGCGTTGAGCAAAAGCCTCTTCAGACCCCGCCATGCCTTCTGCCAAGACGATACAAGCATCATTGCCGGATTGAATAATAACGCCTTTCAAAAGGTCAGCGACGGAGGCCTTTGACCCAACTTTCAAAAACATAGTCGAGGAGCCGGAGCTCACACCGCCGCGGCGCCACGCATCCTCGCTAACCGTGAATTCTGTTTGAGAGGAGAGTGTGCCATCTTTCAGCGCCTCAAAAACCAGCTCAACGGTCATAATTTTTGTCATTGACGCCGGAGGCATAGGATTGCGCGCATCCTTCTCGAATAAGACTTCACCGGACGCCGCGTCGATTATGACAGCATGCGGGGCGTCAGTTTGAAATCCGGACTGTGCATAGGCCGGTGCAGAACAGAAAAAACATATTGGGAGGAGGTATAACGGGCGAAACACTTTGGGCGTGACCTTGCGAAACTACGAATCAAAACGGGACGCTCCGGAAGGAACGTCCCGTTTGGTCGCACGGAGATATGGCAATCGCAAGGCAAGCGCTGCGATTCTCAATGCCTATTTCGTTTGAAGGCGCTCGCGGATCAGTCTCGCATCTTGCCCATTGTAATTCGCAACATGAATTGGGCCTTTGATTGTGAGCGTAACCTGACCGTCAGGTTGAGCATCCGGAGTTCCTCCGACAGCTTCCGGAGCTGTTGGCGTAACAGGTGCAGCAGGCACGAAAGGCGCTGGTGTTGGCGCTGTAAACGCTTCCGCCGGAGCAGGAGTTGGAGCTTGATAAGGCGCTGGAGCTGAATACGGCATGTCTACCGGGGCTTCAACAAACTGCTCGACAGGACGGGCAACTTCTACCGGCGGTCGTGCTGGTGCGCGGTTGCTTGCCATTGGATCAGCTGGGCCTGCATATTGAACACGGACTTGGCCGAGACCTGTAATGCCAAGCGCCTGTGCTGAAGCTTGTGAGAGATCGATGATGCGGTCACCAACGAACGGTCCACGATCATTCAATCGGACCATCAGTGTTTTTCCGTTCTCAATATTAGTGACAAAGAGCATGGAATTTAGCGGTAATGTTTTATGTGCAGCCGTTAAGTCATGCATGTTGTAAGTTTCGCCTGTCGCCGTTGGCTTTCCGTGAAATTTGTCACCATACCATGATGCAACACCCATCACATCATAATTAGGATTATGCTTTGGCGTATAAGATTTGCCCATGATTTCGTATTTTTTGCCGAGGCGCTGATGCTTATACAGATCAGGGTCTACGCTGGCTTGATCAAACTGCTGTTGCGCACGAGGCGTAGGGATCGGTGCTGGCATCGGACGTGCCGGAATATAACTATCCGGAACTGCGCGAGAAACAGGCGATCTCGGTGTTGACAAAGAAGCATATTTTGTGGCGCCCTGACCCACTTTATATGTGATCGGCGCGGCTTTCACCGACTTGTTCACGCTCGTTGTCGTGCAAGCCGATGTGCTCAGCCCTAGAATGGCCGTCGCCAGACCCATCAATACCAGTTTCATTTTCACCATTTTATTCACCCTAATCTATTCACCCACGTTTAGACGAGTAACGGTCGTGTCGTCTTTTGGACATTCTGTTCCGTATCTCTTCTATGTTTGGTAACCTAAACGAGCAGCCTTAAATCGCGGTATTGAAACAGGGCTAATGGCGTCTCAAAAATCAGGGCTAACGCAATCACAAAATTTACGGTATCTCAAAGGTTAACGAAAGAAGCCGACAGAAAGGCTTGAACATCGATTGATTCCGTCATATGCGACGCGCCGTTGACCGAAGTCGTCCCTGAATATTGCGGGTGGGTGGCAGAGCGGTTGAATGCACCAGTCTTGAAAACTGGCGTGGGGGCAACTCCACCGGGGGTTCGAATCCCTCCCCACCCGCCACGTCTCCCGACATGTAAAATATTGCTTTTTGGGGTTGAACGCAATTTGTCCTAGTGTATTAGCACGCTAGCACAATGACCCAGACACTCAAATATATAGAACTCGAGGCTGCCCTCGCCTGTTTGGAAAACCCGAAGGCCGTCCGCGCGTTCCTAACGGATTTGTGCACACCTGCCGAGCTGCGCGCATTATCCGAGCGATGGCATGTTGCGCAAATTTTAGATGAAGGCGGCAAGTCTTATCGCGAGATACAGGCGCAGACCGGTGTATCGACAACAACTATAGGCCGGGTCGCGCGTTTCCTACGCGACGAGCCCCACGGTGGATATCGTGCTGTGCTGGACCGGAAAGAAAAATAATGACCGATCGCATCCGTATAGCATTGCAAAAGAAAGGTCGCTTAGCTGATGATAGCTTCGCGCTTCTGAAAAAATGTGGTCTTCGGTTTTCCATCCGTGGCGGTGGCCTCTTGGCGCGCGTAAAGAATATGCCGATTGACCTGCTTCTCGTGCGTGATGACGATATTCCCTCATTTGTCGCGAATAACGCTGCCGATATTGGCATCGTCGGGGAAAATGTCCTTGTCGAAGAGCAACTCACTTCGAAATCCAAGCTCGATGCTGATATTGCGATGCGTCTGGGTTTTTCGCGTTGCAAACTTTGTCTCGCGGCCAGCGAAACCGGAAAAGTCCAAACGCCAAAAGATTTGAATGGGACACGCATAGCGACGACATATCCGGGCGTCACGGCGCGCTACCTGTCGGATACCGGTATAAATGCGGACCTTGTTGAAATGAAGGGCGCCGTTGAGCTGGCCCCCTCAATAGGTATCGCCGAGAGTATTTGCGATCTGGTGTCTTCCGGCGCAACGTTAGAAGCCAATGGCTTGGCAGCATTTGAAACGATCTTGGAAAGTGAAGCTGTCCTAATCCGTTCAACACGGAAGCTTTCAGCCGAGAAAACAGATATTCTGGAAAAACTCATGAACCGTATTGATGGCGTGTTGAAATCCGCTGACTCGAAATACATCATGTTAAATGCACCCAAAGACGCCGTGGCGAAGATTACAAGCCTACTTCCGGGTTCTGATGCACCGACAATTATGCCACTGGCCGGACAGGACGATCTCGTCGCTATTCAGGCGGTATGTACGGAAACTGTGTTTTGGGAAACGCTGGAGGGCCTCAAAGCACTCGGCGCACGCGCAATCCTCGTCCTGCCGATTGAAAAGATGATGGGCTGATGCGCCGTTTCATCTGGGATACTTTAAGCGATGCAGCGCGAACAACCGCCCTCGCCCGCCCGCAGGCGATCTCAGATGCGAGCCTGATTGATACTGTTCGGGACATTATATCTGATGTTCGCACCAACGGAGACGAGGCTCTCTCTCGTCTAACTGCGAAGTTTGACGGCGTTTTGCCAGACGTGTTGGAAGTTACTGCAGAAGACTTAGAAGCAGCTTGGGACGCCCTGCCCGCATCAGACCAATCCGTCATTGAGCGTGCGCGCCGTAACATTAAGCTATTTCACGAAGCGCAGATCCCGAATCCTATTGAAGTCGAAACTGAGCCGGGCGTTGTCTGTCGCCGCGAAGCACGCGCGATTGAGACGGCAGGTCTCTATGTTCCGGGCGGGACCGCGCCCTTGATCTCTACACTCTTGATGCTGGCGGTCCCCGCAAAAGTCGCGGGCGTACGAAACCGCATTGTCGTTACGCCACCCGGTAAAGATGGAACAGTCAATACGACGATTTTGGCAGCGGCATATAGGTGTAAGATCAGCCGTTTGTTCGTCGTTGGCGGTGCGCAGGCTATTGGCGCGCTGGCTTACGGAACAGCAACCATCCCAAAATGCGATAAAATTTTTGGGCCGGGCAACGCTTGGGTCGCTGCAGCCAAATCCCTTGTCGCGCAAGAAGCGGGCGGGCCGGCCATAGATATGCCTGCAGGGCCTTCTGAGGCGATGGTCCTCGCTGACGAAGCAGCAGACCCTGCCTTCGTCGCATCTGACTTGCTGAGCCAAGCTGAGCACGATACCGTTGCGCAAGTCGTTTGCGTGGCATCAACTGCGGACGTAGCCGCGCGCATCGAAGCAGAAATAGAAAAGCAAGTTTCGGGTTTACCCCGCGAGACTATTGCGCGAGAGTCTCTTAAACATGGCCGCATGATTATCGCGGAAGACCGCGCTGACATAATCGACATCATCAATCGCTATGCGCCGGAGCATCTGATTGTTCAGCTGCAAAACCCAGACACCTATGTCGGCGCGATCCGAAATGCAGGGTCAATATTCCTTGGGCCTTGGACACCTGAGAGTGTCGGAGACTATGCCAGCGGCACAAACCACACCTTGCCGACTTATGGCGCGGCGCGGGCCTATTCGGGCGTAACGCTGGAGAGCTTTATCAAATATGTATCAATTCAGAAACTGACGAAGCAGGGTTTGAAACGTTTAGGCCCTGTTGTAGAACGTCTGGCTGAAATGGAAGGCTTGGAGGCCCATAAGCGCGCCGTCAGCCTGCGTCTGGAGGCGCTGCAATGAGCAATTGGCCCAAAACCATCGCGCGTAGATCCGTTATTGATATGAGCGTTTATTCGGCGCGCGGCGGCGCGACGGATGCCCTTCACTTGGACGCGAATGAAAACCCTTATGCACCGCCGCCCGTTGTCGGCGCGGACGGATATAACCGCTATCCTTCGCAACAGCCTGTGAAATTGGTCAATCGCTTGGCAGACCTTTACGGCGTTAAACCTGACCAACTCATGGTTGGGCGCGGTGCGGATGAAGGTATTGAATGTTTGCTGCGGGCTTTTTGCGAAGCTGGCCAAGACAGCATTATCACCTGCCCGCCGACTTTTGGCTATTACAAAACCTGCGCAGACATTCAGGGCGCAGACGTGGTCGAAGTGCCTTTAAGCGCGGCATATGAGTGGAACATAGCCGCGATCAAAAAAGCTGCGAAACCGACTAATGTTAAAATGGTTTTTCTCTGCTCGCCCAATAACCCGACGGGCAATAGTCTAGCGCGGGACGTTATTTTGGATATTTGCGGCGCACTCCCGAAGACACTTATTGTTGTCGACGAAGCCTATATTGAGTTTTCCGAGGAAGAGAGCCTGACTGACCAATTAGGTGATGTTCAGAACCTAGTCATTTTGCGGACACTTTCAAAAGCCTATGCCCTCGCGGGTGTGCGCGGCGGCGCAATTCTGGCCCATCCTGACGTTATCGATTTACTGTTGAAGGTTCTACCGCCCTACCCGATTGCGCGTCCCGTCGAGACTGCGATCTTAAATGCGCTCGCACCGTCAGCCATGGCGGTTCACGCGCAGCGATTGGCGGAAGCCTTATCTGAACGAGAACGGTTGGCCGAGGGTCTGGTGAAATCAAAATTCGTAACGACCGTCTACCCATCTGACGCCAATTTCTTACTGCTAGACGTAAATGGCGCGGAAGAGCTGTTCAGCCGCTTGCGCCAATTTAATGTTAAAATCCGCGATTATCGTTCCACAACAGGCCGCGTGCGAGTCTCCGTCGGCTCACCCGATGAAAACACAATTGCGTTGCAAGCGTTCGGCGTGATGGAGAGAGCTGAGCGAACCGACCGGATTGGAGAGATGTTTCGGAAAACGAATGAAACCGATATTTCGGTGCGAGTGAATTTGGACGATGTCACCCAGACAAAAATCGAAACAGGTATTGGATTTTATGACCATATGTTGGAGCAGATTGCTAAACATGGCGGGATGGGCCTGACGCTGTCTTGCGAGGGGGATCTCCATATCGACGCCCACCACACGGTTGAAGATACAGCTTTGGCTTTCGGCTCGGCTCTGAAACAAGCGCTGGGCGATAAAGCCGGGATTGGCCGCTATGGCTATGTCATCCCTATGGATGAAACCCAGGCACAAGTTGCGATTGATTTATCCGGACGTCCAGCCGCTGTCTTTAAAGGCGAATTTCCAACCGATCACGTTGGCGATTTCCCCGTCGAGATGTGCCCGCATTTCTTTGAGAGTCTCGCGCAGACATTGGGCGCGGCTATCCACATTGATGTGAAGGGCGATAACTCGCATCACATGATTGAGGCCTGTTTTAAAGGCGTCGGCCGCGCCTTGCGTCCGGCGCTAGGCATTGTCGGAAACTCCAACGAGATTCCGTCGACTAAAGGCACACTCTGAAGTGAGCCTGGTAATCGTCGATACGGGCTGCGCCAATTTGGCGTCGGTTAAATATGCGTTTGAGCGTCTGGGCGTTTCGCCTGTGATAAGCGACGATGCGGGCGTAATCAAAGCGGCGCAGCGCGTTGTTCTGCCCGGCGTGGGGTCGGCGCCATTCGCGATGCGCAATATTGAGATTAAACAGCTCAAGCCTGTCCTGAGTGGCCTGACCCAACCCGTCATTGGAATTTGTCTAGGTATGCAGCTCTTGTTCGAAATGTTGGAAGAAGGCGGCAAGCGCGTTGAAGGTTTGGGTCTTGTCGAGGGGGCCGTCACAGAACTACAGACCGGCGACCTGCCCGCTCCGCATATGGGTTGGAATACACTTACGCCTTTGAGAGATGATCCACTGTTAGAGGGGGTGAATGCAGGTGACTTCGCCTATTTCGTCCATTCATTTGCGGCAGGCGTTTCAAACGCGACCATAGCAAAAGCGGAATATGGCTCGCCCTTCTCCGCTGTCGTCCGTCAAGGTAATGTCTGGGGCTGTCAATTTCATCCCGAGCGTAGTTCCAAAACAGGCGCGCAAATCCTAAAGAACTTTTTGGACATAAAGCTATGATTTTTCCGGCGATGGATTTGATGGATGGCGGCTGTGTTCGCTTGCTCAAAGGTGATTTCGGCGCGCGCACAAATTACGATGCTAACCCTGTTGAAGTTGCGCAGGGCTACTCTGCGGCTGGCGCGGAATGGATGCACATCGTTGATCTGGACGGTGCAAAGAATGGTCAAGCCGAGCAATCCGACCTCATTCTGAAAATTGCGAATAGCGCTGATATTAAAGTTCAAACGGGCGGAGGTTTGCGAGAACTGGCGCAAATCAAGCGCTTGTTGGACGGAGGCGTGGACCGTGTTGTTATTGGTTCCCTCGCCGTCACAAATCCGCAAATGGTCAAGCACTGGCTGCGTGAAGTTGGCTCTGATGCTATCTGTGTGGCCCTTGATGTGAATAAAGGCGAAGACGGGGAATATCGCCCTGCAACGAAAGGCTGGACGGAAGCATCAGAGAAAACTATTTGGGACGTCATTGCCGATTTTTTCGGATCCGGCCTGAGAACAATTCTCGTGACTGACATCGGCCGCGACGGGATGCAAACGGGCGGTAATCTGGAGCTCTATAAACGCATCCATACGGAATTTCCGACATTGGATTTGATTACGTCTGGCGGCGTTGGGACGTTGGAACATGTCAAAGATCTCAAAGCTATTGACCCCTACGGCCTCATCATTGGCAAAGCGTTGTATGAGGGAGCCTTTACACTCGACGAGGCGATGTCGTGCTAACGCGGCGTATTATCCCTTGCTTGGATGTGCGTGATGGCCGTGTGGTCAAAGGCGTGCAGTTTCGAAATCACGAAGATGTCGGTGATATTATCGACCTCGCCTTGCGCTATCGTGATGAAGGGGCGGATGAACTTGTTTTTTATGATATCACCGCCAGCGTCGACGACCGCACAGTTAGCCCCGATTGGGTCGGCAAAGTCAGCCGCGCGCTCGACATTCCGTTCTGCGTTGCAGGCGGGATTAAAACCGTCGAAGCCGCAGGCGCGCGCCTTGCCGCAGGTGCTGATAAAATAAGCATCAACTCCCCCGCCCTGATGCGGCCTGAACTGGTCGATGAATTATCAGACGCTTATGGCGTGCAATGTATCGTCGTCGGGATTGACACATTTGCAGATGGAGCAACCTACCGTGTGAAATCCCATACAGGCGACCCTGATAAGACTCGCGAAACGGGCCGCCTCACCTTGGATTGGGTGCAAGAGGTCGTGAAGCGGGGCGCGGGCGAAATCGTCTTGAACTGCATGAACCGAGACGGCGTCCGCAAGGGTTATGACATCGACCAGTTAAAAGCCGTTCGCGCCGTTTGCGAAGTGCCATTAATCGCGTCGGGCGGCGCAGGCGCAACGGAACATTTTGAGGATGTGTTTAAACAGGCCAAAGTTGACGGCGCGCTGGCCGCATCCGTCTTCCATAAATCCATGATCGCCATTCCGGATTTGAAAGCTGATCTGAAACGCTCAGGCATAGAGATAAGACTTTAATTATGACTTTTGGGAAAATCGATTTCGAAAAAGGGGGAGGTCTCGTCCCCGCCATCGTTCAGGATGCGGACACGCTGCAAGTCCTCATGCTCGGCTATATGAACGCTGCTTCTGTTGCGAAAACGGAAGAAACTGGCCTCGTGACTTTCTATAGCCGATCACGCGAAACGCTTTGGACGAAGGGCGAGACGAGCGGGAATACGCTTGCGTTAGTCTCCATGACCGTGGATTGCGATAAGGATACGATATTGGTCAAGGCCCGCCCTACCGGACCGACTTGCCACACTGGAACCGTCTCATGTTTCGGTGAAGACGGCGCAAACGGCGTCGGGTTTCTGTCCTATCTCGAAACCTTGATTGAGGGCCGTAAAACAGCGGATCCCGAAAGCTCCTACACCGCGCAACTTCTTCAAGGGCCGCTGCGCCGCGCCGCACAAAAGGTCGGAGAAGAAGGGGTAGAAACCGCCCTCGCCGCTGTGGCTGAGACTGATGATAAATTGGTGAGTGAGGCGGCTGATTTGTTTTATCACACACTGGTTTTATTGGCGGCGAAAGACGTGAAATTGGAAGCGGTTATTGCGGAGCTTAAGGGGCGGCATTAAATTGAAGAACAAGCTTGTGTTAATGGGATTGGCTATCTTGCTTTCTGGCTGCGCATTGTCAGAGGCCGAAATAAATGAGGACTTGATCCGCTATTCCAAAACGAACGAAACAAAAATTCTCACGGGCATTGGTGAAAAGACACGGTTCGAAATTCTAGATCGTCAAAGCGTTATTGAAGATTGCAAAATTCAGCATCATGGCAAGGCATTTGATATTGATAAGACGGCCTCAAAAGTTCTGGCCGTCTATTGTGAAGGGTTCAAACCTTTAGGTATCCGACTAAGAAAGTCTTCTAAAGGTCAATATGAAGTACTGGGCTATTGGACATTATGATTGCGAAGCTGAAGGGGGCATCTATAGCTATCCATCACACCGACGTGGCCCGTAGGGCGCCCCCAGAGCAAAATTTTCTTACCCAATCGTCAAAAAGCCTCAAAAGTAGCCTTGGTTTCTGAACTCACCCATTTTCCATCCACCATATGGATACCGCATTCGGTCTTCTCGCTATGACGCCAACGGCCCGCGCGGGGATCCTCGCCTGCTGTGACACG
>Ga0209187_1001473_pt1 | contig 26981 bp, 19 predicted proteins | sample BantaG_FD_187430 | JGI IMG/M metagenome (GOLD analysis project Ga0209187, IMG submission 187430) | Marine algal microbial communities from Bantry Bay, Ireland - BantryBay_4 metaG (SPAdes) (version 2) | ecosystem: Host-associated > Algae > Red algae > Unclassified | place: Bantry Bay, Ireland...
GCACCACTGCCCGAAGACCCACTAGACCCTGTGTTAGCTCTGCCTCCCGGCGTACCGCCACTCACACAAGTGGAATCGTGGCCACCTGAAACTAAAGTCATTTCGTTGAAATTAAGAACTCGCATACTTATCCCCTTTGGGTATTTTAGTTGATATACAAGGTGCGAGACCAGTAACGATCTCGCAACCGAAACTCAGATTATTATTTTCCAGCGTCCCTTTTGGCGCCTTCTTCCATTCCTTCACGAAGTCCGTCAGCGATCGCTACAATCGCTTGATTAAGCGTACTCGACCCAGACGCACCAGAGCCACCAGAAGTTCCACCTGAGGACCCACCGGCCTGCCCAGCACCGCCTCTAGAAGCATTACTACCACCGTGGCTGTTGCCGGTGCCACACATGTCATTGCCACCTGACACCAAAGCCATTTCATTAAAATCAAGAGTTCTCATAATTTTCCCCTACAGGTTATTTTAGTTTGACGTGTTAAGATTATATTAACCATACACAACTTGTGTGTGTGCGCTCGAACATGAACATGAAATGAACAAAAAATTTGTTGTCAATCCGACAAGGGATTGAAGCGACAAAATTTGGACCTTGCCCAGCTATTAGCTTCGCTTCGCAAACAACGGATCAAACATCCACTCCAGCATCGACCTTCGGTCCGTTATGATGTCACCCTGCAGTGTCATACCGGGCTTCAAATCCAATTCATCACCATATGCCGTAAGTGATTGCTTCTTCAGTCGGATACGGACCTGATACATTGAAGTCTCAAAAATTACCGGAGAGTCGAGTTCACCGGGATTAAACGGAGTATCCGATATCTCAGTTATAGTTCCCTTTTGCGCACCAAATTTTTGATAAGGGAAAGCATCGAGGAGTATGTTGACGTCTTGCCCTAACTCAAGGAACCCGACAGCCTGCGTGGGGACCAAGAGTCTTGCCTCAAGTACGGAACCGAAGGGAATTATTGTCGCCATATGCTGACTTGAGTCGACACGTCGGCCTCGACGCGCCTGCAGATTGGAAATCTTCCCGTCAACGGGAGCCCTTACAATATAAAGACTTTGTGCCTCTATTGAAGTCCGTATATCAGTTAGAGAAGCTATCTCTTGCTCCAGAAGAGATAACTCTTGAGTCTCATCTTGAGGGAGGTTCTCTTTATCAAACCGCGCATCTGCTAATGAGGATTGCGCAATGATTAGCTGTTGTTCAATTGCTTGTAATTGTATTCGCGCTTGAAGCTCTTGAGCCTCAACCTGTTCATACTCCAGTGGAGTAACTGTATCAGTTTCAAAAAGACGTTTGAATTTATCAAGTTTTTTCTTAGCTATGTTCGCAGACTTAGACTCCAAAAACTTTCGCTCTTTCAGTGTTTCGATCTCTCTTTCAAGATTCACGATTGTCGAACTGGCCTTTTTTGACTCGTTAACATACCGAGACCTTACCCTCACTTTTTGGTCCTGTAATTGTTGTATTCTAAGGTCGGTAGTTTCCAGTCGACGTTCGCTAATAAAACCATCTTGCGTTTCCAAGTCTATTTGGCTCTCAAATAAAGGACTCCCAGCTTTTACATCCTCCCCTTCAACAGTGAAAACCTCGGTGATCAAACCCCCACGGTCTGCTTTGACTAATGTCAAGCCAGTTTCCGGTACAATAAATCCTAACACTGTTTCTTTGCGGTTATATTCGCGCTCTGATGCATAGATTAAGCCCGACAAGGTAGCTAGAAAAAGGACGATTGTGATGAGCTTGAATGATATAGGCTGAAGAAGAATGACATCCCCATGCAGTTTACGTCTTTTTTCTTCAATTATTTCGCGACGGAATAATGACATAATCAAACTTTCTTAGGTAATTTGCTCTCTGAAAGACGACTTCATTTTTTAGGTTTGAGATGAAGAACTTATCTCACTAATTGTACCCTTCCCGACTTCAAATACTCTATTGCAGTACGAGATTGCTGCAGGTCTGTGAGCTACAATGACTTGTGTTATCGGCAAAGCCGATAGAAACTCTACAACGGCTCTCTCTGAATTCTCATCTAAGTTGGCAGTCCCTTCGTCGAGAAACAAAATTCGAGGATTTGCATATAATGCGCGCGCAAGAAGTAACCGTTGCACTTGCCCACCGGACAATGAAGAGCCCATATCCCCCACGAGACTGTGATAGCCCATTGGCATCGATAGTATATCTTCATGCAGTTGCGCATTTTTAGCACATTCTTCTACACGCTGAAGATCTATATTAGGGTCGAAAAAACTTATATTGTCGTAAAGAGAACCCGTGAGCAATCGATCATCCTGCATAACAACGCCCAATTGGTTGCGTAACATACGAACGCCAAGAGCATCTATTGGCCGACCATCGAATAGGACTTCCCCCTCCAATGGGTTATGAAGACCAATAAGAAGTTTAAGCAAAGTGGTCTTACCACCTCCGGAAGGACCAACAAGAGCGACTTTATCTCCGGGATTAATCTTCATATTGGCACCTCTAACAATCCAAGGCTCAGCATCTCCATAACGAAATGAGAGGTCGCGGGCCTCAATTCGTCCTGACAACTGTTTTCCCAATTGCATAGGAGAATCTATCCCCTTTTCGGGATCAGAGTAAATAATATCCGCTAGTCGCTCCAGATGGAGGCCAACGGTCCGGAAATCAAAAAATAGATTTATAAGCGAGTTAATTCGCTCAGCAAATTGTCCCCGATAACTTTGAAACGCAAAAAACATCCCGAGTGTCAAATCTCCGTCAATTACGAGCATTGCGCCGAGGTAATATATTCCCAGCTCCAGCAAACCAAAAACTCCTGAGTTTGCGGCACCTGAAACAATCGTGAATCGTTGCAAACGCAAATCAACGTTTATTGTATCCGCATACAGATTTTGCCAAAAGGAATGTCGCTCACGCTCCCGTCCGAATATTTTGATAGCTCGTATGCCCCGAACCGTTTCGAGGGAAATCGTTTCTAATTCCGCATCTTTTTGTATGCTTTCCTCTTCTAGTCGAAGGACATGAGGGAAAGTAATCATGCGGACAACAAAAGACAGAGAAACGACGCCAATTACAACAAAGGCAAGCATTGGTGAATAAAGGAACATTACAATCAAAGTGACAATAGCCATTAAACCATCGAGAAGAACTGTCACAAAAGATTTAGTGAAAAGATCTTGGACAGGCTTGAGACTACCCATTCTACTCATGATGTCGCCGATATGCCGTTTTTCGAAAAACTCCGCCTCTAGCCTCATCAAATGTCGCAGCATATTTGATTGCATTTGATAGTTCAGGAACGTGCTAAAATACATGGATATCCATTGTCGCAACAACTGAATCGCGGTTCGTGCAATAAGTAAGAGAGCGAAACCTACTATAACGATTTGCAAGAAATTCGTATCCCCCTTGGCAATGGCTTCGTCAACGACAAGTTGATTTACCAATGGCGCAACAATAGCGAAAACTTGTAGCACCAGACTAAGTGCAACAATTTGTAGGATGACCGGAATAAATCCAGTCATCTTGTTCCAGAGGTCAAAAATTCGAACACGTTCTTTTGTAGTCTTTTTGGCAAAGTTCGGTGTTGGCGTAAGTTCCAGGGCTACGCCCGTAAAATGCCTAGAGACATCAGAAAACGATAAGGTCCTTTTCCCTTTAGCGGGATCGTGGATAACAATTTTGTTTCGACTTACTGACTTTAATACAACGAAATGGTTTAAGTCCCAGTGCAAAATACAAGGGGTACCTAATTTGACTAATTCGTCCAAATCACAACGTAAAGCACGCGCTGAAAATCCCAACTGATCCGCTATTTCGGTAAGACTTTGCAGATTGACACCCTTGATTGATACTGAATATTTTCGCCGCAGTTCTGTCAGGCTGGTGTTATGACCGTAGTATCCCGCAATCATTCCTACACATGCAAGTCCGCACTCAGCTGCTTCAGCCTGAAGAACGATCGGTAATTTCGACCTTCGTGAGAAACGAATTGCCGAGAGGGCCGCTTGGTTTGAAGGGTCTACACTACTCATTAAACTTAGATGTAACGCGGAAGGAGGCAGAATTGTTGTCGCCACTCACCTCTAATTATCAAATGCTGTGATCTTTCATGCATATAAGGACAGTATAAGCTAAGTTGTAAAAATCATAGTCAAAATTCGGATGCCTTTTGAGGCGAGCCCGACGATGTTAACAGAGTTAGAAATTTATCCCTTACCCCCGAAATCAAGTTTTAGAGGCATTGTCACATTAATGCCAGTTTTCAAACATTACGCTAAACTCTAGCGATGAGAATCTCAGTCTATTGTAATAATCGCGTTCATCCGGATATTATTCGCCGTGCCATTTGGGTATATTTTCGCCTCAATATGAGGTTTCGTGATATCAAAGAACTCATGATCGAGCGCGATGTTGATTTATCGTACGAAACTATCCGCAGATGGATCGACAAGTTCGGTTCTAAATACGCAAAACATATAAAGTAAAATGGCTTATCTTTAGCGAACTGCAGATGATGAAGGCAGCGTTCTCGATGTTGTTGTCCAAATACGACGGAGTACGAAAGAAGTGACCCAACTACTCAGAAAACTCCTGAATTACCAAGGCGTCAGAACTACGAAAATTGTCACCGATAAGCTTAGACCTTGCGGAGCTGCTCTCAAATTCTTGGGCTTAAAACACCTGCAAGACGTAGGAGGTCGAAAGAACAATCGCGCCCAATGCTCGTACGTTCCGATAAGAAGGCGTGAACGAAAAGCCCAAAGATTCAGACCTGCGAGGAACGCTCAAAACAGCTTTCAACCCACGGCCAAATCTACAAACTTTTCAACTTCTGACACCACCTTTTCTCAAGGAACACACTTCGAAAATTCAGGCAACAAGCTTAAGCCGAATGGAACCATCGTAACGGCCTCAGCTTGCGTATAAAGGCGATGAGAGAGAAGTAACGGCCAGTCCACTTGACGTGACAAAACTGACGGAACTTAGGTAGGCACTTCGAAACAGACATGGGTTGATGTGCTACAATTTCAAAAGTGGACGTGCCACAAAATCAAATTTGACAGACGCAGGTTATTGTTTTATGTGAACTTTTCTACACGGCGTCGTGCCGTGTGGGGGCACCATTTTTCTTAATATTTTCAATTACTTAACGATATTTAAGGTTGTTCGAGATGCTATTTTTTTGGCATGGGTCAAAATATTCAGAGGTTCCGATAGAGGTAAACTCTTGCAAACAGACAAACTTAATCAGGAAATGCTTAAGAGCCGATAAGTCGCGCTAATCCCAAGTGGGTCGCTCGCTGGCGGTCGCCCTGAGAGACTGTTAAATACTTAGATCCATGAGATTATAGTCCTTCAGAGAGGCTTGAGCGGCCGCGTTCCACTTGAATTCCTCTTGCCGCTCCGCGAAGGGTGCATAAAGGTATGGCCTTTCATCTGCAAATCGTTGTTGCCTGGCATCAATAGCGAAACCTATTAAGCGGGATCGGGTGTCGATAAATTTTTCGTCCATGATTGCCGCCTCAGCATGCATCCCGGCACCCCGAACATTTAACACAGAAGAACGTTTGTGAAATCCAAAGTTTATAGATAACCGAGGTTCAAAACCAGTATTGGCAAATGATCCATGTATAATCTGCCGGCTATTGATAACTACATCACCCGGATTGCATATAATGGGAACAGCGTCTGGCAAGCGCTCGCTACCTGCGTCTTTTACCATTTTAGCAATATCAGCGCGCCCGACTTTGTGGCTTCCCGGGATGACCCACACGCCATTGACCGCCGTGCTTCCGTAGACCTGCCCCATAAAATTGAAACCATGAATGTTCTCATCGAAGTCCGGATGGTCCCAATGGGTATCCCCGTCTTGATGCCATGACACAGCCGCTCCCACGCCGGCCTCTTTGATAAATAGTCCTTCTGTGAAGGGGACAAAATCGGGGCCGTTAATGGCTTCGGTCAATTTTAATAAACCCGGATGCCCATAAGCGCGAAGGCAAGCTGGAGAGAATTGCAGGGACCCGCTTAAATAAAGCGGCACGGCTGGCGGGGCATTATCAGCCGCCTTCGGCTCAAATAGTTTAACCTGATGCCGGCCATTAAAGTTATCAGTCCCGCCAAGCGGATCAGAGAGCGGGCGTGCCCATTGCAGTGTCGGCGCTTCGTTATCAACGCCAAGCGCCGGACGTCCATGCTTGTCCGTCTCTGCCCCCATGTGGACGGGAAAGGTCTCCCACATCTTCGTTAGATCAGCTTTGATGTCCTCTAACTCTTCTTCCGATAAAACACCTTCAAGAATATAAAACCCAAATTCGGAATAGGCGCTTAGAATATCGGAGTGAATGTTCCCGCTATCGTCAAATTTAAGCGGCCCGCGATTAGGCAGGGCCAAAGCTTTGGCCTGCCCATCCAGCAAATAAGACTTCATAGCACTGGCTTCATCCCCGTAATGTGCTGCGCAGGCCTCAATTGAACGGCTAATATCCTGAAACATTTCATTCCTCCACAGTTTTTATTATTGTTAAAATTTAATAACTATGCAAATCTGTGAGTCAAGACAAAGCGGAGCTATTATCCATGCACTCGAAAACCCTCGCGAGAGGAAGTGCCACTCGCACGGCCAACAAACTTCAGCGAAAAGACCGCATATTGACCTGCGCAAGAGATATCATTGCAACGCAAGGCTATGACGCGCTCACGCTCGCTGGGCTGGCAGCTGATGCAGGTGTCACGGTTCCGACAATTCATAATCTTTTAGGTAAGAAGTCTCAGATTATTGAGCATTTAGTGGGTGATGTCGTCTCGCGTATTGGACACGTCTTATCGCGTCAGGCAGACGACGACCCTATCCTGACAATCGAGGTTTTTACAGATGAATTGATGTCTCTCTATGCTCAAGATGAGGCTCTCTATAAAGCTGCCTTTGTAGCAGGGGAGCGTGCAAAGCTATTTGAACATCAATCACCTGATGGCATATTTATGCGCTCATTAGGACTAGCCGCGAAAGTCTGTGAAGACGCTAAAGTAAGAGGATATTTGCGTGGAGAGGTAGAGACAAATATTTTAGCAGAGCAGTTATTCGGCTGTCAGCGTTTGGCACGGCATGACTGGATGAATAATTACATAAATCTGGATGCGTATAAATCCCGGGTTCTTTCTGGTATGTTTATGCTTCTTGCCTCTGATGCAACACCAAAGTTTAGAGCGCGGCTCATTGATAAAATCAAAGCATTGAATTTTAAATAGTTTGCTTTCAGTATAAAGGACTTGACTCTTATTGTTACAATCCAAAATCGTTCCTTTAAGCTCATTCAGAGTTTGGCAGGCCCATCCCTTCACTCAACATAACCTGCATCAATGCGGGTTACCAAAATGTGTACACCTGTAATGCTATCAATACCAACAAGGTCAGTGCGATTAGAATATCAGCGCGCCAGGACGTATCAGTGCCTTCCGCTGTTGCACCGCGCCGCCAGATGAGGCGCTCGTCCACTAGCTCAGACTGGCTAGTTAAGCTAACGCCAATAAACACAGCAAGGCTGATGAGGGAAATTGGCAGCGGAACATGGAGGTAGTGGACATTCAGGAGCTCAACATGACTGCGCAGCAAACCTATTAATACCGCGCACAAAATACCTGCACACAGCGCGGCAACAGCGCCGCGGCTCGTCCCGCGAGGCCAAAATAATCCTCCAAGATAGACAACAACAAACGGCGCAACGGCATAAGATAAGAGGCCTTGGACATATTCGAATAATGTGCCGAAATTTCCAATCATCGGGGCCCATATTGCGCTAATCAAAATAATAATGATTGTCGTACAGCGTCCTGTCCAAACAAGGCCTTTCGGTGATATCTCAGGCTTAGCTTTCCTTACAAAGTCCATCGATATAATGGTCGACGCTGCATGCAGAGTTGAATCAGTATTCGCCATTAAACCGGCCACGAAACCTGCTATAACAATTCCCAAAACGCCCGCCGGAAGGAGCTCCAATAAAAGCGCGGGATAAATGCGATCGGCCTCGGCCAAATCCGGGATAATTTGCACAGCAGCGACCCCTGGAATTATGATAATGAATAAGACCAGCAGCTTCAAATACCCGGCCATCAGCAATCCGCGCCGGGCTTCAGGGGCAGATTTCGCGCTGAGCACCCATTGCACCATGTTCTGATTAGTTATCCAGAAATAGGCACAAAGAACGGGAATCCCCATGACTAATCCCGTCCATGGCACCGCCCTGTCCCCTGGCCCGCGAATGAGAGAAAGGTCATCACCTTGCACATTCGCCACGAAATTTGACCATCCGCCTGTGGCATTTAGCGCGTAATAGGAAATCAAGCATGCCCCTATAATCAAAATAATCGATTGGAATATATCTGTGCGCGAAATAGCCTTGAGTCCGCCAATGATGGAATACACGCCTGCCAGCACCATAATCAGAATGATGATAGCGTTCATGGACATTCCTGGCAGAATTTCCGTCAGCAATATCCCGCCCGCATAAAGTGAGCCCGCCATATCAATAAAAACTATGAGAAAAATTATGAAGGCCGAATAGAGAACCTTGACCCGCTCATCATATCGGCGGGATAAATATTCCGCGATTGTATAAACTTGGCTATTGCGGACCACCCCGACCAAAACCAGCGCAAAGAAAATCATGGCTAAAATACCAACCCACTCATAATTATAAATGGCAATGCCGGTCAGGTAAGCTGCGCCCGTCAAACCAATAATTGCGGACGCAGAAAAATTCGTTGCAAATAAAGAGAACCCGATTTGCCACCAGCGCAGACCGCGCCCCGCCAGAAAATAATCAGCTGTGGACTCTGTTTTAGTTTTACCGGTCAGGCCAATAACGGTGAGGCCGCCAATCAAGACAACCAAAATAAAGATATCAAGTGACGTCACCGAAACGCCAAATTACGTCATATCTTTAACGCCGCAATATTGGCGGACGTAATCGCCGTGGGGCGGCAATTTTGATACGGTCTTGGCGATGTCATTTTTTATCTTTTTGAGAAAACGCGTGAGCTCGTCATCTGTCATTTTATCAGCAATCGGATGATAGGCTTTCGGCATTACCCCCTGACCCATCATGACTTGTATCCAAGAGTTTTCAGCGAATAATTCTTCGTTTTTGCGGAAGACCCGTCCCGTATCTTGAAAAAGGTCAATCTTGTGCTGAACCGAATCCGGAATATCCATGTCTGCACAATAACGCCAAAAATCGCTGTCACGACGATCTGTCACGCAATAATGCAGGATAAGAAAATCGCGAATTTTGTCCATATCTTCAAATGTTTGTTCGTTGAACTCTTTTACATCCGCCGAAGAGATTTTACCAAAAGGCATCATACGGAGAAATCTCATAATTGCGCGTTGAATGAGATGGATAGAGGTGGATTCCAAGGGCTCCATGAACCCGCTCGACAGACCTAATGAAACGCAGTTCTTTTCCCATTGTTTTCTTCTGGCGCCGGTTTGGAAACGGATGAAATTTGGCTCCGTAATAGCCTCCCCTTCAATATTAGACATGAGCCTGTCCAGAGCTGCATCCTTGTCCAAATATCGGCTACAATAGACGAGGCCGTTACCTGTCCTGTGTTGCAGCGGAATACGCCATTGCCATCCCGCATCATGCGCTATGGCGCGTGTGTAAGGCTTAGGCGTCCCGACGGATTTGGTTTGAACAGCAATCGCCGCATCACAAGGCAGATAATGTGTCCAATCATCATATCCCACATGCAAAGCCTGTCCCATCAAAATGGAACGAAAACCTGTGCAATCGAAGAAGAAGTCGGCGTGTATTATTTGTCCCGATTGAAGCTTTAATGATTTAATATGACCCGTTGTCTCGTCCAACATGACGTGATCAATTCTGCCTTCTTGCCGAACAGTCCCGTTTTCCTCAGCAATTTTACGAAGGAATTTTGCGTAACGAGAGGAATCCAGATGATAAGCGTAATTCATGCCGCCTTCCGGTAGCTGCGCAAATTTCTCCTGAAGTCCCGCAACAACTTCCAAGCAATACTCATCAAAATCAGAGGCGAACCCGCGCTCACGGCCGCCAAGCCAAAAATGTTGAAACCCGCTTGTCCAATGATCTTTTCCCGTATGTCCAAACGAGTGGAAATAGTCCTCGCCCACATCTTTCCAGTTTTCAAAATTGATACCGAGTTTGAATGTGGCCCTGGTCTCGCGCATAAATTCTGCTTCATTAACGCCTAGAAAACGATTGAATTTAGTCAGCGGCGGGATCGTGGCTTCGCCGACACCGACTGTTCCGATGGCGTCGGACTCGATCAGCGTGAGTTCAATTTGGTCGCCCATTGTCTTGGCCATCATAGCCGCCGCCATCCATCCTGCCGTCCCGCCGCCGGCGATAACGTAGCGTCTGATCTTCCGCGAATTTTTGGGACTGTTTCTTTTATTCATTGCTCAACATCTTTATTAAAAAGGATCGGATTATACTCGCGTTTTTAGCGGTCATCGGTCCCAATATTCCGCGGCCATGTTCAGGAATATGGTTCGCCACCTCATCACTGTTTTCAAAGACATAATGATCAAACAACTCTCGCCAGTGCGCCCTGTCCGCCGGCGCTAAATCTTTAATGGACATAATCGCATGATTTAGCGCGTCCTGCGGACTGCCTAAATAGCGCGGCGTGTCTCTCCACCAATAATTGACAAGAACATTAAAGGGTTCGAGACCTTCCACGTGATGCCACCACGTAGAGGGAATATGGATAGCATCGCCCGGTTCAAGTATCGCTGATTGCCCTGCTTTCAGAGCCTGTTTAAACTTGGGATATTTCTCAAAGTCAGGAGCATGAAAATCTACCATGCTGATCGCTCTGCCCGCGGGCGTATTATCAATAGGACCTAAATATAGGTTTTTAAATTCAGAAGGCGGAAACAGGGTGAAACGCCGACGCCCTGTACAGACGAAAGCCAGATTATCAGGGAAATCATTATGTGCGGCGATCCGGCTCTTCGTCCCCATCCAAATGGATTCGATGAGCTGTCGGTCGCCCATATCGAAATAATTGTCCTCGTGAAGTCCTTTGAAGAAGTTTTTAATATTAACTGAGCCCATATAGATGATGGGGAGGTCGTCATCATGTTCAACTTGATCAATCCGTTCAAAAATTACGGGTAACTTGGCCTTACCCATTTGAAAATTCATCGACATATCGTCACGGTAAAAAACACGACCGTTAAATTCATCTGACCCCATACTTACAACGAAAGGACGGTCAGAAGCTTTGCTCTCCAAGTAATCCCGAGCAGCTTTACCAGAGCGTTTTCCTGCGGCGACAAGTGGCCAGTCATTGACAAGCCCGCGAACAACGAAAGGCTTTCGATTGACAAGGTACGGCGTCAACTCGTCAATCGACCCAGCCGATATCTCCTCCAGCGCGGACAGCCCCTCAAATATGTTGTCTGTATCAGACATTCACGATTAAGTCGTTCTTACGCTGAATTAAATTGGCGAGATTTGACAATGACGCAAGCATCATAAACGTGGGCATGAGGTAGCCCTTTTTTTGAAACACGCCGAGCGCTTTATCCTCCAGCGCCCGAAAACGTTCTTCATGGATTGTATGAAATCCCATCAAGCGATTTTTGGAACCGTCTTTCAACGTCACATCAATAGAAAGAGGCTCAAGCAAGTCATATTTTTTCAAGCACTCAATATAGGCATCTGACTTTTGGTAACCATCATCTAGATAGGCCAATTTTCTAGAGATGTTCTCAAGATAGGTCGTCGCGACGCCGTGGTCATCAAAAACACGTTGCCCTTCGCCTTCTCCCAGTCGCGGGCTGTCCATATCGATCACAACCTTTTTCTCCTCATTGTCGCCCGGATTTTTCCCGATGATGAAAGGCTGGACATCCATGGCGATCGGAACATAGCGCGCGTCCCATTTCCCGTCATTTAAATAGAGGTTTTCTCCGTTTTCAAAACCAAAAACAGCCATACAGGTAAATTTATCCCGAGCGGCATTAAGCTGCAATAGTATAGGATAATGGTTTTGAAGGTTTCTGAATTCTTCCGGAAACGTAATGCAGCCCATCACGCCATCACCCATGGTGTCTAAGCGCTCTTCACGAACTCTGAGCTCTCTGTGGTCTCTTGAATTTACGGCGACGTGATTAGGCATTGCGTGACTTTCAGCTGGGATTTTCTCATGTAGACGGTTTGGAAAGGCCTGCCAACAACGTACGGTTTGTAGGAAGTCCTGCGGCAAAGGCTTTTTGTTTTCGAACGAGCTTTTGCATCTGCACTTTCATCGCGTCGAGCAGGACCGGTTTGAGCGTGGGATGAACGGTCGCCGGCGATCCCATGCCGTAGAGAATGAAATGATAACTCGCGGCGGGGAAAATTTCGGTCGCTTGTTCGAAGTCCGATGCGGCAGGCGGCCGTTGCCGCCAGACGTCCAGATAGCCGCGAAGTCGGTCCGTTATAGTTTCGGCTTTTCTGTTGTCTTCCCAATAAGGCTCCGTCCGCTTACTAAGCACATAATGCAATTTCAGAAAATCAACAATCCGTGCCCAGCGATATTTAAAAACCGCATTAAATTTATCGGCTTCAAGCTTCATCCCTTCGCGCGTGACAGGTAAATTCTCTGCCAGCATTTCTGCTGAAAGTTCGACCAGCACAATTGCAGAGGCTTCTAAAGGTTCCAAGAATCCTGCCGATAATCCGATTGCCAAACAATTCCGGTGCCAAAAATACTCGCGATGACCGGAGGTAAATGTAAGCTTGCGCAAGGGCAGCTCATCTGAGCCGGTATACTCTCTGACAACTTCTTCTGCGCGCGCGTCCGTCATATGGGCAGAAGAATAGACGCACCCGACACCGCGGCGTTTCGTCAATCCAATATCCCATATCCAACCCGCCTCGTGAGCCGTTGACACGGTCTGAGACAGGATGGGTTCGTTTTCGTCCATAGGGACTTGGGTCACGATGGCGCTGTCATTAAACAATATGTGACTTTGATCGACAAACCCGACACCATAGTGCGTCCCTAACAGCAAGGACTTTTGTCCCGTGCAGTCAATAAAGAGATCGCCTGCGACCTCACCATTTTCACGGGTTTTAACGCCTTGAATATCGTCTGTCTTCGCTCCCACAACTTCGGTGACGTGATCAAAAATATGCGTCACGCCGAGTTTGTTGACAACATGTTCTCGCAAAAGCGCACTTAATTTCACGGCATCTAAATGATAGGCGTAATTCATTGCACCGACAAAATCCGGCATGGTTCTTTGGCGGGGGGCCATTCCGTCATGTCCGGGGGCGGCTTGAACGCAAATTGCCTCAGCAAAAGATCTCTCCGGGGCAAAAGTCTTCCACGCGTGCAAAAGCTCATTTGCTTTTTGTGATACGGGAAGCTCAAACGGATGGTGATAGCTATCGCTCTCAGACCCATCCACCCAACCATCAAACCGTGAGCCTTGTTTGAATGAGGCCTCACAGTCCCTAAGGAAATCTGTTTCCTTAATGCCCATCCTGCTCAAGGTCTTGCGTATCGTTGGCCATGTTCCCTCGCCCACGCCGATAATCGGGATATCGGGCGATTCAATAAGTGTGATAGAGATGCCATGAGATGAGCGATCAGGATGGCGCGCCGCCAACAGGCCCGCTGTAATCCAGCCGGCGGTACCGCCTCCGATAATGACAATGTCTCTTACACGTTTATTCATAGCGTCTTGTGCGGCCTACTCCCCATCCATGCAAGACCGGCCTGTAGTGCCGTCATACTCGCATTGATAGACACGCACCCAATCAACAAGAACTTCGGCCGGAAAGTTAGCCGCCACAAAGCCCTTGTCATTATTGTCCTCGGATAACCTCCCGCCTACGGCGAGATTAAACATCAGGTAAAAATTCTGATCAAATGGGGCATAAGGGTGGGTGTCTTTGCTGACAGCACCGGAATGCCATTGGTCAGCACCAAGCGTGTAGAATTTCACGCCGTCCACAAACCAGTTAATTAGGCCTTCACCCCACTCCACTGCAAAGACATGATATTTATCCTTGGCCTCGACCCCGCCTTGAAGCGTATTATGATTGAATTGAAAGGTGTTGTCGGGCCATTCACCGCCGTAATGCAAGGCGCCGGACGAACGATTCTCGCCAACATTGCCTTCACATTCATCGCAGGTCGCCCCGAGGTTTACAGCTTCCATGATATCTATTTCGCCGGACGTCGCCCAACTTCCATAGACGTTATCAGAGGGGAGCATCCAAAAGGCCGGCCAAGTCCCTTGCCCGGAGGGTAGTTTCATCCGCGCAGAGAACCTACCGTATGTCCAATCAGCGAGCTCGCGCGTGCGGACCTTGCCAGAGGTATATTGCTGCGTGACCTGATCGCCCCGACCATCTGCCCATTCATACGGGTATTGAAGCCCGGTATAAACTTCGGGATAGGCCTTTAAACGAAGCAAGCCGTTTACAACTTTAATATTTTCAGGCCGGTCTGTGTAGCATTGACGTTCGTCGTTCCCCCCGCCCCAACAGGATTCTTCGACCTCCCATTTCGCGCAATCAAGCTCGGTGCCCTCAAATTCATCTGACCAGACGGCCACCCAGCCTTTATCAGCCGGATGGTAGTCATCCCCTGTCGGCGCAGGAGACGGCTGCGGTAATACGGTTGACAGCGATGCAGTCGGAGTTGGAGATGAAGAAGCGGTCTGAGTCGGAGCGGCAGCAACACGTCCCCCTCCGCAAGCCGTTAAGATTGAAGCTGCGGCGATTAATAACAGCTGCGATAGTTTCTTCTGATGCATCATTACCTCTCCCATCTAATCATATAAAAAGCCACCCCAGGGCACCGGGATGGCTCTTGTCTCATTGCTTGTTCAAAGACGCCAACTAGAATTTATAGCGCGCACCTAACGCATATCTGGCACTTTGCGGGTTCATAAAGAACGCATTTCTGTCGCTCCGGCGATGACCGCGCCTGTCATTGCCTGTGATGTCAATACCCTCCGCAAACACCGTAATATTATCACGGATATCATAGCTGATATTGGCATCAATCTGGTCATAGGCCTCCACGTAGAATGGGTTGGTACCACTTCCTGACAAGAAATCGTCTCGCCAGTTCCAGGCCACGCGTGCCTGAAAGCCGTTCTTATCATAAAAACCGACGAGGTTAGCACTGTCACTAATCCCTGTAATAGCGAGCTGGTTCACTCGGAAAGATTGGGTGTTATCGTAGGAAAGCTCACTATCAGCCATCGTGTAGTTCGCAATAAGGCCAAATCCACTTTCGCCAAATGTGTGTTGAACAGCAAACTCCCAACCGTCAAAACTATCAGTTTGATCACTGACGACCGGGTTTGTCACGTTAAAGGATAACAGCGGGTCATCTGCTGCACCAATAATTGAACCGTCGACAACAAGTTCGGGATAATTCGCTTCATAATAAGCAAGGATATCTGCTGCTGAATTAGCACCAGCGGCACGGGCTTCAGCTGCACGCGCGCCTAGTCCGGGGTGAGTCAAACCGTAATAATTGTCGCTGAAGACACCCGTTCCAACAAAATTGTCGATATCCTTTTTGAAATAACCGACAGAGATATAGCTGTTATCACCATAGTACCATTCTGCAGAGACATCGTAGTTTTTGGACGTGAACGGCTTCAATGAAGGGTTTCCTGAATTACCTGTTCCGTTCGTTGCCCGGAACAAGGAATCAAGATTCAGGCCACCTTGTATTTGGTTGTATCTATGACGACCAATGGTTTTGCTGTAAGAGGCACGCAGCTTTAAATTATTTGTGAAGGTCAAGTCAGCATCGACCGCCGGCAAGAAGAAGCCGTAATCACCTTCGAATGAGGTTACCTCTTCACTCCCATCAAAAGTCAGGAAGAATTCGTTTCCACCTGGCCAATTTGTGCCAGTCGGTACTTGAACGGTCGCGGGCGCCGTTACATCAGTGTGAATATAACGCGCCCCGGCAGTGACATTAGCCTCCGCTGTCCCCACATTAAATGAGGTGTTTACTCTTGCGTATGCGCTGAGGGTCTCTTCTCTCACGTCGCGGAAATTTGTCCGATTAGCCAGGCATGTTCCCGGATTGTCAGACGTCGATCCGACCCAAGGTGATGAGCAAATCCCAAACCTGTCTTCGAGCAAGTCTACCATTTCGGCAAAATCAAAGCGGTAAAGACCCTGAAGCATATCGGGATCATTCGCACCGGACACGCCGTCAAACTTGTCAGGTAAAGTCACCCACTCAAAAATATCATCGGGAATATCTTCAGGTCCACCAAGCTCGCCGCCCCAAGAGTCTGTTTGTATGAAACCGGATTCAGAATGCGTGTCGTTGTCGAGCCATGACAGACCAAAATCAACAGTGTCAATAATATCCCGGTCAACTTCATAGCTACCATTTAGCTGTAGTTGTTGGACTTCAGACTTCATGAAATTGTTCGAGAACGTACTTCCGGAATGCTCGCGGTTCTCTGCAAGCTCTGCGTCGATGCCGGTATCAACAAAGGAAATGACAGGCAAATCATTTTCAAAGTTGACGGTTTGCTCTGCGATCCCGAAAACAGTTGTTCCCACGGACATGCCAGACCCAAACCTATTGCCCGGCTTCGATTCAGCCGTCGCTCTATTATAGTCAAGCTCAAGATTTAGACGATCAGTCGCTTGCCAAGCCAGATTTAAGCCTGTCGAGATGTTTTCATTTCTAGAAGCCGATAAGGCGCCGCTGTAGGATAGGTCAGTTGGGTTACCAAAGAATTCCGTGTAAAATAACGGCCCTGCAACAGGACCGTCAGTCCAAGCACTGTTTGTTTGATTATGGTTGAACCACACACCGGCGGTACTTGTATTCGACTCGGCCTCAAGTTGAGAATAAGTAAAATCCCCCGTCGCCCGGAGATTATCTGTAATATCGTACTGAAGTACGAGTTGACCGTTTATTCGCTCGCGCTTGTAATCTGTTAAAGCGTAATCTGCGTTTTGTGGCACCTCATACACATCAGTGTCTCCGGGACGGTTCTCAATTCCGTCATTGAAGTTCCACGCGCCCGGGCGTGGGAGACGGCCCCATTCATTGTCAAAGTCGGCACTACCCAAGTACCCATCGCGCCATCCTACATTTGACTGGGTCACGCCGCCTTCGCGTTTTTGGTAACTACCAGTCAGGGCAACACCAAGACGATCATTAGCAAATTGATCGATGTAAATCCCGGAAATTTCCGGTGTGATTTTATTCGAATCTATCTGACTCGTATCATAAACACCTTTCACACCGATACTGGCAGTACGTCCGCTGGCTTCCAAAGGCTTGGCCGTTACAATATTAATCGTCGCGCCGGCGCCGCCGCTGGCTGTAGTTACGTCAGATGTTTTATATACTTCGACGGCTGCAATAGCTTCAGACGCCAAATTACCGAAATCAAAGGAACGACCAGCTGCGTCTCCGATAGAAGACGTTGGCATAACCCGGCCGTTGAACGTCACAAGGTTATAATCAGCCCCCCAACCGCGAACAGTAACGGTCGCGCCTTCGCCGTTCTGGCGGTCTATCGACACGCCGGGAATACGTTGTAGGGATTCTGCGAGGTTAGTATCCGGAAATTTACCGATATCTTCCGCCGTGATGGCATCAACAATGCCCTTCGCGTTTTTCTTAAGGTCCATTGACTGCTTCAATGATTGACGAATACCGACTACGACAATTTCGTCGGGCTCTTGAAATTCTGTAGAATCCTGAGCGATCGCAGTTGTCGACACGCCTGTCATGGCAACCACAGACGCGCTTAACATTAATTTTGTGATCCACCGATCTCGTACTTTGAACATGGTATTCCCCTCAAAACTTAGTGCAATTGGGCACTATTTGTGCGTTCGGCACAACTTATCATCTGCGTCTCGCAAAATTGTCTATCGTTGTCAAGAAGGAGTCTTCAACAGGACAAATTTGTGGACAATTGTGACAAAAAGACCACAGTTTCGGGGGAGTTAACAGAATATTATCTCGGTGCGGGCCCTGTAGATGCCCGAATAATCAGCTCATGTGGCAGCACACGGGTCGCAGAAATCCCCGATTCGCCATTGCTACGCCCGCCGCTGATCATCTTGACCGCTTCGCGAGCTATGGCCTCAAAAGGCTGAGCCACAGTTGTCAGCTCCGGCCAAATCGTTTGGGAAATCGGTGTGTCATCAAATCCAGCAACGGACAAATCGCCGGGAACGGATAGGCCGAGGCGGTTGGCCGTCATGACGACAGCCGCTGCCATTTCATCATTTGCCGCGAAGATGGCCGTCGGTCGATTCTCTCCCGTCAGCATCCGGTCCGCACAATCCAGAGCCGCTTTAAAACTGAAGCCTCCTGACGCAACAAGTGAGGCATCGGGCCGCTTGAGACCTGCGCGCGTCAAGGCCTCTTCATACCCCTGTCGCCGAAGCAAGGTAGCTACATGAGCGGTGTCCCCACTGATGTGACCGATTGTTTTATGCCCTAATTCTATGAGGTGACTCGTCATTTCCATGGCTGCAAGCCTGTCATCCATCGCTATTGAACTCGCCCCTGAAACGGCGCGGGAGGGGGATATAAGGGCGAATTTCACGCTTCGTTCGTTCAATAAGTCATGGAGATCGGAAGAATCACACATCGGAGGCACGAGGATAATATTTTTTACTTTCGTCCGATTTAAAAAAGCTTCAACCTGCGGGCGCCAATCCGAACTCGTCTCATCGAAAAGCTCAACCGCCAAATATCTCCGTGCATCGGAACAGGCTTTCAACACAGCATGATTGAGCCGCGCCTGATAGCCCGAACTCGGATCCCCGTATAACATGCCGATACTAAGCTGATCTCCCGTCCGCATTTGCCGGGCAATCGAACTCGGCGCGTAATTTAACTCCTGCATCGCAAGCTGAACCTTGTCCCGGGTTTTCGTGCTTATATGCTCATAATTATTCATGACGCGAGAAACAGTCTTAATAGAGACGCCTGCGCGCTTAGCGACTTCAGTAATCGTAGCCATTTCCGTCCTTAAATTTCTAAAGCCTATCCCAAATAGGCCGTTTAGCGACCCAGTCAAAGATTTGATTTTTTCAATAATATATTGACATTGTCCTCAACAAGACAATAAGTGGACAAAAATTGTCCTGCTTGCAAGTCATTCAAGGGCAAATATACATACTGGCGGGAAATTAATGACCAAATTTGCAGCAACAAGCTTATCAATATTAGCCATCGCTCTGTCCTCGTGCACAAATAATGCGGACGCCGTTGGCCCCGCAGGCACAAACACATCTGGCGAAGCATCCATCGACGCACGTGCGGCCGAAATCTTATCAAAAATGACGCTGGAAGAGAAAATCGGTCAAGTCATTCAGGCCGATATTGCAGCTATCACGCCCGAAGAAGTCAAACAGTATAACTTGGGTTCTGTGCTAAACGGCGGTAATTCAGCCCCTGGCGGCGGGAAAGTTGCCCCGCCTGAGGACTGGATCGCTCTAGCCGATAAGTTTTGGACAGCCTCAACGGATACGTCCGATGGCGGTGTCGGCATACCAGCAATTTGGGGAACCGATGCTGTGCATGGCCATAACAATTTGCAATCAGCAACCATATTCCCCCATAACTCAGGTCTTGGTGCCGCCAATGACCCCGCTCTTATGAAAGAAATCGGCGGCATTACGGCCCGCGAAATACGCGCAACAGGTCTCGACTGGACATTCGCCCCTACCCTCGCCGTTGCGCTTGATGACCGTTGGGGCCGCGCCTATGAAAGTTATTCAGAAAACCCGGAAATCGTGGCAGCCTATTCTAAAGCAATGGTTGAAGGTCTTCAGGGCAGGCAAGGGTCCGAGAGCTTTCTCACGGGCGAGCATGTTATGGCAACGGCCAAACACTTTATCGGCGACGGAGGGACGCAACTGGGTATCGACAAAGGCGATACAATAGGCAGCTTGGATGAGATCATCTCAATACACGGCGCAGGGTATCAACCCGCAATTGACGCGGGTGTTCAAACTGTCATGGCCTCTTTCTCAAGTATCAACGGCGCAAAGATGCACGGATCCAAGCAACTTTTGACCGATGTTTTGCGCGGAGACATGGGCTTTACGGGTTTTGTGGTGGGTGACTGGAATGGTCATGCCGAAGTTCCGGGATGCACAGCGACGGACTGTCCTGAGGCTCTCGATGCCGGCGTCGATATGTATATGGCCCCTGATTCCTGGAAAGGTCTTTATGAATCTTTACTCGCTCAGGCAAAGTCCGGCGAAGTCTCCATGGAAACATTGGACAGAGCTATCCTTCGTATCCTGCGCGTAAAGATACGCTCCGGCATATTCGAAGCGGACCTGCCATCAAAGCGCAACACTTCAAAACCTGAGATGCTCGGAACACAAACCCACAGCGACACCGCTCAGCGTGCCGTCAGACAGTCTCTCGTCCTCCTTAAAAATAATGAAGGTCTTTTGCCCCTTAAACCAGAGCAAAAAATTCTCGTCACAGGCAGCGGCGCTAACTCTATGCAGCAACAAACGGGCGGGTGGACGCTCAACTGGCAAGGCGATGGCAATCCGAATGATATCTTCTTCACAGGCGAAACCGTGTTTGCGGGCATTGAAGCGGCCGCAGAGAGCGGCAACGCAGTTCTCTCAACCGACGGCAGCTATGAAGAAAAGCCGGACGTCGCGGTCATCGTCTTTGGTGAGCAACCCTATGCGGAATATCGCGGCGACAGATCAGACGTCGTCTTCGAATTTGAGGACGGAAAAAATCTAAAGCTTGTCCAAGGATACAAGGCTGCAGGCATTCCTGTTGTCTCTGTTTTCCTAACAGGCCGTCCGCTTTGGATGAATAAACATATAAATGCGTCTGATGCCTTTGTAGTCGCGTGGCTGCCCGGAACGGAAGGCGAAGGCGTCGCCGATGTCTTAGTGGCTGATTTCGAAGGAAAGACTCGGCATGATTTCACCGGCCGCCTCTCCTTCTCTTGGCCCGCAAACGGTACTGGCGAACCGATTAACGATCCGAATGATCCCGCTGTACAGTGGCCGTTCGGATACGGCCTAAGCTATTCAGACAACGGTACGTTAAAGCCCTTATCTGAAGACCCGGGCCTGCGATCGGCGGCGGACAGTTTTAACGGGAAAATTGTTACGCGCGGCGATGCAGCCAACCCATTCTCCTTTTATGTCGGAGATACCTCTAATTTAAATACGCCGGCGCATTCTCTTGTAAGCTCCAGCCTTGGCGGCATGGTGAGCACTCGCGGCGTCGATTACAAAGCCCAAGAGGATGCCCGCGAGATTAGCTGGACAGGCAAGGGCGAAGCCAGCGCATATATTCGAAGCCGCCGTCCTATCGACATTTCTTCAATTGGGCCTGCAGAAGATTTGGCCGTGAATGTTACATGGCGGGTTGACGAACGTCCTGCCGGCCCGTTCGAAGTCTCTATGGGCTGCGGCGACGGGTGTTCGGGCAGCCTCGATCTTTCCAAAAAATTGGCAAGTCTGGAAGAAGGCAAATGGACGACGACCGCGATCCCGGTCTCCTGCTTTGTTAAAGCGGGCCTTAAACCTTCAGAGGTCAATACCGCTTTGAAACTTACGAGCCGCGCAAAAGGCCGGATCACCGTTCATGCAGCTGAAATTCTGATGGCAACGGTTAATAACACCTGCCCGTAAAACAGGGCTACCAGGGGAAATAAAATGTTTTTAAGCACACTCGATTTGATCGTGGTCGTCTTTTACGCGATCGTTCTTTTTGCGCTCGCGCAATATGTATCGCGAGAACCTGAAGGGGTACAGAAGAACACAGAGGATTATTTCCTAGCGGGTAAGTCTCTACCCTGGTGGGCGATCGGCGCATCATTAGTCGCCGCCAATATATCCGCCGAACAAATTATCGGTATGTCCGGCGAGGGCTACCGCATTGGTCTCGCCATTGCGGCCTATGAATGGCAGGCGGCTATCGTCCTCATCATCGTCGCTAAATATCTGCTTCCTATTTTCCTTAAGCGCGAAATTTATACAATGCCGCAATTCCTCGAAACGCGTTACGGTGAAGGGGTAAAAGTTACAATGTCAGTCTTTTGGATCGTGCTTTACACAATAGTGAACCTAACGGCGGTGATGTGGCTTGGGTCGATTGCGGTCAACACGTTGACAAATGTATCCCTGTTTTGGGGTATGGCAGGCTTGGCAGGTTTTGCATTGGCTTATTCTATGTTTGGCGGGCTAAAAGCTGTCGCTCTCACCGACATGCTACAGGTGACTATTCTCGTAATAGGCGGGTTTGTGATTGCCTGGCTGACAGTGGGAATTATTGGCGGCGATGGCGGCGTGGCGAACGGCTTTCAGCGGTTATACAAAGAGTTCCCCGGCAAATTTGACATGATCTTCAACAAGGACCATTTTGCCTATGAAGAACTACCGGGCATCTGGACATTGCTGGGAGGACTGTGGGTGTTGCATTTCTCTTATTGGGGATTCAATCAATATATCATTCAACGCGCGCTGGGGGCGAAAAACGTCCACGAAGCGCAAAAGGGTTTGGTTTTTGCCGCGGCGTTAAAGCTGATAATGCCTTTGATTATTGTTCTTCCGGGCGTCGCGGCGGTTATGTTAGCTGCGCCTGAAATGGGGATAATTGATAAAAGCGTGTTGGATGAGGCAACGGACCGTGCTTATCCGGAAATCATGAAGATTATGCCGAGCGGCCTGCGCGGACTTATTTTTGCGGCTCTCATTGCGGCAATTGTGTCTTCTCTGGCTTCGATGGTAAACTCAATCTCTACGATTTTCACTATGGACATCTACCGAGATTATCTGTCGAAAGGTAAATCCGAAACGCATTACGTTATGATTGGGCGTATCACCGCTATCGTTGCAATGGTCATTGCCCTCTTCACGGCTAAGCCATTGCTCGGCAATATGGAAAGCGCATTTCAAGCCATTCAAGAATTCACAGGATTTATTGCGCCGGGCATTGTTGCCGTCTTTGTCATGGGCATGTTCTATAAACGCACAAATTCGGCGGGTGCTTTCGCAATGCTCGCAGTCACGCTCTTAGCGTCCTATGGTCTGAAATCTTTTATGCCCGAATTCCCGTTTGTGAATCGCGTTTGGATCACATTCTTGAGCTGCTTGGCGATTGGCGCTGTTGTCTCGAACATCAGCGCTATGCCTCGAGCAGGTCAGCCGGTCACCTTAGGCGATATCAACTTCAAAACGTCGCGTAGTTTCAACGTATGGACGTTTGTTATCGCGATTATCCTAATCGCGATCTATGCGGTATTTTGGTAGAAATTTAATCTGATTTTCGCGCAAACCTATGGCCGCTTTGCCCCCAAGCTGAAGTGAGCGATAAACTATAATATCCGCGCAGAACACCTAATTAATTGGGTCAGTACCTTCATCTAAAACCTCTAAATATTTTGTGTACGCGTAAATGCGTCCTCTTTCTTTCCCTGTGACTTCGAGAACCACTCCAAGCTTTTCTAAATTTCTAAGAGCATTGGTAGCCGTGGGCGCGGTAGTGTCACAGAGCTTGGTAATAAGCGCTATCGTAACTATAGGCCTCTGACGCATAACTTCATGAACCTTACGCGCCATCATTGCCGCTCTCTTCAAGTTGGAGATTTTCTGAGCGTCAGCTTCAAAAATACCGGATATCCGTTTCGCAGCAGCATTTGCCTGCTCAGCAACTTCTTTCACGCCAATTAAGAAGAACTCGAGCCATACTTCCCAACGGCCATGATCGCGAACCTCGTTGAGAAGTTGGTAATAGGTCTTACGGTGTGTCTTCAGATAAAGGCTGAGATATAAAAGCGGCTCTTCCAGTATGCCTTCTGAGCATAGATAGAGCGTGATGAGCAATCTGCCAAGACGGCCATTGCCGTCTAAGAATGGGTGGATGGTTTCAAATTGCAAATGAGCAATGCCGGCCTTCACAACTTTCGGCAATTCATCCTCCGCATGAAGGAAGTTTTCCAAATTTGTCATAAGGTCTAGCACTGATCCCGGAGGCGGCGGAACGAATAGCGCATTTCCAGGACGCGTACCCCCAATCCAATTTTGCGATTGCCTGAACTCTCCTGGTAATTTCGTACTACCGCGGCCCGTTGATAGAAGTATACGGCTTTGCCACGTTAATGCCAGTTTTCAGACATTACGCTAAAGTCTAGCGATGAAAACCTCTATCTATTCTCGTCATCGCTTCCATTCGGATATTGTTCGTTGTGCCGTTTGGATGTATTTTCGCTTCGATCTGAGTTTTCGTGACGTCGAAGAACTCATGACCGAACGCGGTGTTGATGTGTCGTACGAAACCATCCGCAGATGGGTCGACAAGTTCGGCTCTAAATACGCAAAACGGATAAAGTCTATTTCCGAACCACCCTCGCCTGGCTGGCATTTGGATGAAGTCTATACAAAGATAAATGGCAAAATGGTTTATCTTTGGCGAGCTGTAGATGATGAAGGCACAGTTCTCGATGTTGTTGTCCAAAGACGGCGGAATACAAAAGCCGCGACCCGACTACTCAGGAAACTTCCGAAGAACCAAGGCGTCAGACCTACGAAAATTGTCACCGATAAGCTTGGATCTTACGGAGCCGCTCTTAAACTCTCGGGCCTAAAACATCTTCAAGATGTCGGCGGAAGAAAGAACAATCGCGCCGAATGTTCGCACGTTCCGATAAGAAGGCGAGAACGAAAAGCCCAAAGATTCAGATCAGTGAGGAACGCTCAAAAACTGCTTTCAGCCCACGGCCAAATCTACAATCTCTTCAACTTCCGACGCCACCTTATCTCAAGAAAATCACTTAGAAAATTCAGGCAAAAAGCTCAAGCCGAATGGAACATCGTAACGGGGTCAACTTGCGCTTAAAAGGCGATTAGAGAGAAATACTGGCCAGACCACTTAACGTGACAAAACCCATCAAAGTTATATTCACCCTACTATAGATGGGTTGCAACACGAGAGGTGTTTCCTCATCATTCGAAAATTAACGTCGGAATTTGGGTGTCGGAATTACGGATATTAATCGTCATGTAGGAGTAAAACTCAAACTCAAGCGAATGGCTTCGGGTGAAAGCAGCTCTAGTTTTGCAGCCAAAATTGGAGTTACCCGTGACACATTGTTGGATTGGGAAAATGGGAAAACCCGTATTTCCGCCGCGAATTTGTTTAAGCTTTCTATAGTTCTCGACTGTGAACCCAGCGACTTTTTTGACGGTTTAGTTCATGCAAAGCAGACTAATGAGTTTCTATAGGGACGCGTTCTTCAGCAACTTCTTCACCAATCTTCCAAGGGCCCGCATTCGATAAAGAGGGCTTGCACATATACGGCCAATGATCCGAGATTTTAGCTTCCGGATGGGGCCTCGGCCAAACCAGAGGATAATCTTTGCAGATAAGAGGTTGACCATTTTCCATATCAATGCCTTGAAAATATGGCTGGGGGATTGCTCCGGGCCTATCAAAATATGTGATGTCATCACCGCAATACCGAAATGAAACTGCACGCCTTATGGCATCATGTGAAAGGTTTCCTCCCGACCCGTGGACGGTGAGAACATCATGAATAATTACATCTCCAGGCTCGACATCGAAAGAGATGATATCATAATTTTCACGATCGGCCTCGATGTCAGGTAGCCTTTCATGAGGTGATAGAGGCTCTGGAGATTGAGACACGAATGGGTTTGGTGCGTAGGTTTTCCCCCACAGATGTGAGCCACGAATATATTCCATAGTCCCATTCTGAGCGTTAGCTGGGTCCAAAGGTATCCAAACGATACAGCACTTTGATCCCGCAATCTGGAAATAGCCGAGATCTTGATGAAACGGAGTGCGCTGTCCGGTTTGGGGTGTTTTTACGAAGGTTGTGTCTTCCCAAAAGTTTAAGTATTTCGATTGTAATAGATGGGTAATGGTTGCCGGAAGGGCACTGTCTAGAGCAGCCTCGCGCACACCGTTTTGCATTAACCAACCTGCGGACCCGTAGAAAAATTCTCCCTCGCCTTCTTTTTCAACTTTGTCTCTAATAGGCCTGCTATCTGGATCTGCCTCAAGTAAGTAATCAAGCTGCATTAAGTTGAAACGATCAGATTGCCCCACATCATCCACGCGCCCGTTTTTCCAGAGCTGAATGGCCATATCTTCCAAATCATAAGCGCTGTGACCTTTACCGATCCAAGTTCTTTGTTCATCGACATCCCGACGTAACATTTTGATTTCAGATGGCGTAATCACGTTACGCAGGCAAACGACACCATCCTTTTGAAATAACTCTATGTCCGAGTCGGTGGCTGCTGATAGGGTTTCTAGGATTGTCATTTTCTCTCCGCGTAGAGTCGTTCATGCGCAATTTCACTCAAAAATTTGCGTAGTTTTTTCCTAGTCTGAAGTTGATGCGGCGACTCATTGGTCAACAGGAAAATAATGTCATCCAAAAGGCCTTCAGCCTCATCGTCCAAGTAAAGTGACTCTAAATGAGGTGAATTTAGTTTTCTTGGTTTATTGAGGTAGGCTCTCTCATAAAATTCAAGAAATTCTAAGAATTTGGGGTCTTGCTTGTTGATCACGCGGCCACAACTTTCTTTCTATTTTGAAAACTCAAGTTAAGCACGTGTCTCATCGTTATTTGCGGGTTAAAAATATTCGTATACTTTCGAGTCTTCAGGATTCCCGCTTCATTTACGCTACATGTGAAGGCAAGATACATGTTCCCATCTTCCGAATAGACCTTGGGAAGGCCTAACGGCCTAGCCTTAAATAGCCTGACCGCTAAATTATAATGGGTCATGTAAGTGAGAGAAGAGATACGAGTGACACTGGTGTGCAACGCATATTCATGAACGGCCAAAAGTAAGCGTCCTAAGACCTTCATGTATTCTGTTGTCGACAAGCCATTTCGTTTTGCCAAAAAACGGGAATGCTCTAAACAGCTTTCAGTTTGAGGCAGTCGATCAG
>Ga0209187_1001476_pt1 | contig 26947 bp, 21 predicted proteins | sample BantaG_FD_187430 | JGI IMG/M metagenome (GOLD analysis project Ga0209187, IMG submission 187430) | Marine algal microbial communities from Bantry Bay, Ireland - BantryBay_4 metaG (SPAdes) (version 2) | ecosystem: Host-associated > Algae > Red algae > Unclassified | place: Bantry Bay, Ireland...
CTGTGCGCTCTCCTCTTGCCAGTCTAATAAACACCTCACTACGTCGATAAAATAATGAAAATCACTCATTATTCTCACAGAACGAGAATGATATTTTTCATTGTCCCAATATGAGCGACCACTATTCTTGAAATGGGAGACTGCTGTTCATATACTTGCGTTATCATAGCATCAAATGTCAACACCATTTTTCAAATAAAAAAGTGATTATGAATCCGATGATAAAGAAAATAAAAAGTAAGATAAAGGTAGAAGGAGTAAAAACTGATGTGCAATTAAAGGAAGTGGATATGGAGATCATCCGCTATGCCAATTGCTGGGAAGATGCGGATGTCTTACTTAGTGGATTGGGAGAGCAAGGAGGAAATTCAATTTTGTCTATCGCTTCTGGCGGAGACAACTCGCTATCGTTGCTCACACTGAATCCAGAAAAAGTAGTTGCTGTCGATCTAAATCAAACACAATTGTTTGTGCTAGAATTAAAGCGTGAAGCCATCCGTGCCTTATCGCATGTTTCCTTCTTGAGGTTTATTGGTTTTAGAGGATCGGAGAATAGATTTAAGACCTACGTTGCTATTAGACCTAATCTGGATCTAGCTGCTCAGCGATATTGGGATGATCAGATAGAGGTGATCGAAAAGGGCTTGGTGTATGAAGGTAAGTTCGAAAGGTATCTACTGCATTTCTGCCAGCGAGTCCTACCCTATATCCATTCTGAAAAAATGGTAGAAAAACTACTCGCTCCTAAAAGCGGAAAAGCACAAAAGAAATTTGTGGAGAAGCATTGGAATACGCTGAGATGGAGATTGATGTTTAAAGTGTTTTTTAGCAAATTTTGTTTGGGTTACTTTGGTCGAGATCCTCAGTTTTTGAAAGAAGTAGATGTAAAGGTCGGTAGCTTTCTTTTGGATAAGGCGAACGCCTACTTGAGCACAACTGCATGTCAGAAAAATTGGATGTTGCAATATATTCTTAGGGGAGAATTTGGGGACTCCCTACCACACTATGCGAAGGCTGAAAATTTTAGAATTATCAAAAGAAATATTGATAAACTTCATCTGCAAAAAGGACTGGTAGAGGACGCTGTCAAAAGATATGGCAAGTTTGATGCCTTCAATCTCTCCAACATATTTGAGTATATGGATACGACTACTTTTAATGCAGTTGGCTCAAAACTAATCAAGGGAAGTAATCGCGGTGCCAAATTAGTCTACTGGAATTTGATGGTGCCTTGCAGTCTTTCGCAAGCATTTTTATCCATGAGAAAATTGCAGAATCCTATACCTCTGATCGACAAAGGATTTTTCTATAGGTCATTTCATGTCGATGAGTGCACACTGTCGGTGGCATAATGTTTTGAGAAACAGAATCAATTTTAATTCAAAAACTTCATTATGAATTATCAAATTTTAAATGTGGCGGGAATGGGCTTGGCCTTTTTAAGTCTTTTTGGTTTGTCAGAATATCTCTATCATATTCAAAATTGGGGTGTAGAGAAAACAAGGAAGCTAACACATATTGGATCAGGATTGATCGCGATGCTTTTTCCTTTACTTTTTGATTCCATTTGGATAGTGAGTTTGCTTTCCCTCAGTTTTTTAGGAATACTAGTCTTGTCAAAGCATTATAAACTCTTGCCTTCGATCAATGCGGTGGAGCGCAAGACAACGGGAAGTTTTTGGTTTCCGATCGCTGTGATATTGTGCTTTGCTGCTTACTTACAGTTCGATAATAGGGCTTTCTATTATTTGCCATTATTGACATTGAGTTTCGCAGACCCGATGGCTTGTCTGGTTGGTAAGAAGTTGCCTATGCATATTTTCCAATTTAAAGAGAGTCAAAAAAGTATTGGAGGAAGCTTAGCCTTTCTAATAGTTGGGTTTGTTTTAGGCACTGTACTATTAGACGAAGGATTTCAAATTGGATTATTAACACCATTGTACATCTCCCTATTAGCTACCACTGCAGAATTTTTCGGTGGCAAAGGCTACGATAATATTCTAATTCCACTAGCCTGCATAGCAGCGATGTATTTTCTTCAAACGCCAAATCTTATTTATGCTTAAGGTAGAGAAAATCAGTCAAGAAAATATTCAGACTCATTATCCATCTGTGTTAAATGAGTATATGATAGGTGGATACCAACTGAGCAAGGATGGTGAGCAGCTAGGTAGAATTGTATGTTACCAGAATAAATTTATTGGAGCGGATACACTCCTTCTTGGTGGCTATGTGATGGTCGACGATGAAGAAGCAAGTAATTTCCTTTTAAGGCATATTTTCAAAGAAGCAAAAAAACAGGGCTTCAAAAAAATCATCGGCCCGATGAATGGCAGTACTTGGGAGTCGTATCGATTTGCACATGCTTCTGTTGAGGATTCATTTTTTTTAGAGCCTCAACAAGAGACGTATTATTTAAGCCAATGGGAGGTCGCAGGTTTTGAAACCTATGCTTCCTATTACTCTAGTTATTCCATTCATGAGGAAAATCAAGATTGGACCAAAGAAGAGAAAAAGTTAGATGCACAATTTGCCGCTAAAAATCTCCATGTGGAAAAGTGGAAAGATAATCTTAGTAACGAAGAGTGGAATCAGCTCACCGATTTTAATAATGAAGCATTTAGAAAAAATAGTTTGTTTTCACCACTTCGAAAAGAATGCTTCAAGAAAAAGTATAGCCAAATTTCACAAGCTGTAGATACGAAGTTTATTTATTTGGTGAAGGAAAAGGGTAAGCTGGTAGGGCTTCTGTTTGCCTATCCAAATTTAATCGAATCCACGAAAAAAAGCCTGGTATTAAAAACGATGGCCAGATTACCAGATCCACATCTGAGGGGCTTGGGAACTTGGATGACACTCAAATTTTTTAATGAGGCTTCAAGACATGGGTACAAAAAAATAGTACATGCACTCATGCAGGTAGATAATGTGAGTACCCTACGATCTAAGGAGTTTGGTGGAGAGATCTTTAGAGATTATTCATTGTACCAAAAAAAATTGACATGATATCAATCAAGGAATATATAGATATAGGAGCTGCAATAAATGTTAGTAAGTCAACTCAAAATGTGGTTCAACATTTTTATGATCAGGAAAGACGAATGCCTTTTCGAACGGCTATTGTTGAGAAAGGAAAATCTATAACCTATCTGGAACTAAAAAGAGAGGTATATAAAACAGCACAGTACTTTCAGAATAAAGGAATTGAGAAAGGAGATAGAGTTTTGGTATTTGTACCTGTTTCGATTTCCCTATATAGGATTGTTTTAGCTTTGTTTCATATTGGAGCCACAGCAGTATTTTTGGATGAATGGTCTAGCAAAGATCGTTTGAAAAAGGCATGCGAAATAGCAGATTGTAAGGCTTACATCGGTAACTGGAAAGCTAAGGCAATGGCAATGCTCATGCGTCCACTACGTGCAATTCCAATTTGGTTATCAGCGAGGAAAATGGGATCTCTAGCTGAAAGGACTAAGCCAGTAGAAGTTAATTCAACCGATACTGCGCTAATTACATTCACTACAGGTAGCACAGGCATACCAAAAGCCGCTGACAGAACGCATCATTTTCTGAATGCACAAAGAGCAGTCTTGAGCGATAAATTAGCCCCCAAGACTGGAATGGTGGATATGGCTGCCCTACCCATATTTGTCTTACTGAATCTAGGTGATGGACTCACTTCCATATTACCTGATGCGAATATGCGAAAGCCAAATTCAATCCAAATCGAAAAAATAATCACTCAGCTCAAAGAGAATAAAGTAGAGCGAATCATTGCTTCTCCATTTTTGATAAAATGGATAGCAAAGTATGTGATTAAGCAAAAAAAAAAATTGCCCTTGCTACAGGAGGTTTACACAGGAGGTGCTCCCATTTTTCCAAATGATGCTTCACTTTTTCTAGATGCATTTGGTGATATCAGATTAGAAGCGGTGTACGGATCTACAGAAGCAGAACCGATCAGTAGTATTCCAATGCGAGAACTTGCGAAAAGTGAAATTATATCAGGCTTACCAGTAGGAAGAATTTCTAAAAACACAAGCCTGAAGATTATCTCTTATCAAGATGCTCCAATAGCAGGAAGTAATCTGGCTACTTCAGAATTAGCATCAAGTGAAGTAGGCGAAATAATTGTGTCAGGTGAGCATGTATTGAAAGCTTACCTAAATAATCCTGAAGCTATTCTTCGAAATAAGATCGACGATAAAGGTGCCATATGGCATCGTACAGGTGATGCTGGATATGTTGATGAGTATGGACGCCTATTTTTGGTAGGTCGATGTAGCCAATTAATCTATCATAGTGGAAAACGTTATTCCCCATTTCTATATGAATATCTATTGCAAAAGATAGAGGGTGTTTCGATGGGAACTATATTATTAATAGACAATCAGCTTTGTGCAGTAATAGAATCTAAAAATGAAATTGCTGAAGAAACGCTTCTAAGCATTTTCAAAAATGAAGAGGTCAGAATTATCTATGTGGATAAGATACCTCGTGATCCAAGACATCAGAGTAAGATTGATTATCAGAAGTTGAAGAAGCAACTAACTTGAGTTAATTAAACCTCACTCCAACACCCACACCTAATTCAGTTTGTCTAGAGTTATATCTTATTTCAGATAAAGGAATGGGTAAACTATCATCGTCTAGCTTATAATGGGAAACTCCGAATCTAGGCTCAATGTAAATGCTACCTATTTCTTTGAATCTAAACTCATATCCAAAGCCAAGTGCATTTGATATACCATAAGTACCATGTATTGCTTGAAATGATCTTTGGTCAACAATTGTGGTGCTGCATTCAACTATAGTTTCATGTGCATTTCTTCCTAATCGCAACCAATACGTGAAGTTGTAATTTACGTAGAAATGATTATCCTTATCTGATAGCTTATATCTGGCTTGTAATGGTAATCCAAGATAGGTGGCATTTTGTCTAATCTCAATAGAAGAGTTAGTCTCATTAGCTCCTTTTGTGAGATCTAAATCACACCCAAAGACTAAACTATCATCAAAATCACTCAAATGCTGCCAACCTACTTTTACTCCTGTAGAAAGTACAAACCGATCGGATACATCTAATGCAACAATACCTCCCATCGAAAAATTCAATTCCCCATCTTCTCGCAAATGGTACGATGGGACCAGCTCCATACCGTAGCTTAAATTTTGAGCAAATGCATCTCCAAAAGAGATGCAGACAAATAGAAAAGTTAGTTTCAGAAATCGAGACATTTTCTTGTTGTTTGAGTTTAAATAAAGTTTATTTTCCAAAAAGGCTACCTAAACCTTATCCCTACACTTAGGCCCAAATCTGTTTGTCTTGTTTCATAAGTTATTTCGGGAAAATCATATGAATTATCAATATCTTTCAAATAGTAAGAAATACCAATTCTAGGTTCTAGATAAATACTAACGTGTTTTTTTAATTCAAACTCAAAGCCAAAACCAAGAGCGTTTGAGATAGCGTAGGTGTCATATATTTTTTGGATAGGCTGTTGATCTGAAATGATCTCTCCGCATGCACTATGTGTTCCATGTGAAATAGTGCTTAGGCGCATCCAGTATGTGAAATTATAGTTTAGATAGAAATGATTTTCTTTATCTGATAAATTATATCTGGCCTGTAAGGGTAGGCCAATAAATTTAGACTTATGATTAAATTCTAAAAAAGAGCTAGATTCGCCAGTCTCCAATACCATTTCTATGTTATCTAAATCACATGGATAAAGACCATAGTCGATATCACTCAAATGCTGCCAACCTATTTTTACTCCAGTAGAAAGTACAAACCGATCGGATATATCAAGTGCAACAAATCCGCCTCCTGCAAAATTGAATTCACCATCTTTCCGCAAATGATAAGTTGGATCAAGCTCTATTCCATAGCTCAGCTTCTGGGCAGATCCTCGTACAGAAAGGATAAAAAGAAATAGCACAGTTAGTTTGAAAAAATGGCGCATACTCTGTTTATTTGAATCTAAGATAAGTTTATATTATGAGAATATGGTTTCAGCTGCCGCAAAATCTATAGGTTTATAAGGGGCAATAGGTGCACTTTAACATTTGGTATGCAGCGAATTTTACTTTTATGGAGTATTTATATAGCGTAGTCTACACATTCTAAACGTATTCAAAACCAAGATCATGAAAAATCTAAAAATACTTGCATACTTATTCACACTTTGCCTGTTGATGATGAATTGTAATGATGACGATATGGTGATAGGAGAACCAGAAGTGCCAGTTGATCAAGGAGGGCAACAACAATTATTCAATTTTGAAAACTTAGAAGTGGGTCAGACATTTCAATTTTCACTTCTGTCTGGTGAGCGTTACTACGATAATGAAGAGAAGGAACTCTATGAATATACAGGCGACACCTTAGAAATCGAACTCTTAGAAATCGAGAATAATGTATTTACCTTCTCAGAAAGGATACTTTCTACTTCAGCTATGTTTAATAGTGCGGATGATTATTATTGGATGGATGAGGACGACATATATACGCATGATTGGGTAATCGAAAACGATACTTTAAAAATTCCAGCAGCTGAAGGAGAATTTGATATACAAAGTCATCTGTTTTTCTTCGGCAATTCTTGGCAAAGAGGTGTATTTATACCACTGAATGAATTCAATACGGAATCAACAACCATTGAAGGCTGGAAGACAGCTGAAGACTTCTGCGAATGTAATATGGATTTATACACTGAGAACTTCTCCTTGTTTGGTACTGAGTATGACCGACTAAATGTGGCTGTTAGAGATGTACCTATGGCAGGTGATGGAAATGGGAGTACTTATCTGTATAGTAAGAAAGACGGTATAGTAAGGAGTACTCATTATAGTGCATGGACCGGCATTGGGTTTGGTTGGGATAGGATTAGAAAACTCTAGACGTAGCAGGGCTATATAAGTATTATGGGCCATCCCTCGATTTCGCGAAAAGCTCACTCGGGACCGCGCTCTGCGATGGTATCCGTGCCTGCTTGCGCTACCTAGCTTAGTCGCGCACCCAGCCCGAAAGGGCTGGCATCTCCGATCCCTTGTCCAAGACTGACCGATAAATAGAAATTTAGATACAGTGTAAGATATTAGGAAAGGATGCCTCTTTCAACGCTATTAACTACTATGAAAAATTAATTGCTTCAAACTAAGCTAAAAAAGGAATTAGTTAGTGGCAAATAAACACTAACTAAGACAGATTAATTTTTTCCGTAACATTTTATTAACTATTCGAACACTTTACTATATTTGGTCAACCAATGGTGGTCAACCAATCCGGCGGTAAGCAGAATATGTTAGAAAACATCAGCAAAATTAATATCGAAAACCCAGTAGATCTCATCATCTCTCAGATTAGGGAGTTGATAAGCTCAGAGGCGATCAAGCCTGGAGAAAAGCTTCCACCAGAACGTAAATTAGCTAAACATTTTGGAGTAAGTCGGGGTCAAGTAAGAGAGGCTATAAACAAACTCCAATTCTACGGTATACTCAAAGTATTACCACAAAGTGGGACCATAGTTTCAGGTACGGGTATTACTGCCATTGAAGGTATCATTACAGATGTATTAAAAATTGAAAAAGCAGACTTCAAGTCGCTTATCGATACTAGAGTTCTTTTAGAAAAAGAGGCGGTACGATTAGCTGCCTTGCATCGTTCAGAAGAAAATCTGCAACAGATAATTAATGCCTTGAATCTGCACGAAGAAAAGCTCTTAAAAGGAGAAACTGCAGTAGAGGAAGATCTTAAGTTTCATATCAAGTTAGCCGAAGCAAGCAAAAATTCGGTGCTCAAATCACTTATGTTAATCGTTACTCCTGATATCGTCAGCAGCTTTATTAAACTTAAAGTATGTGATGAAGCAAACAATAAAAAAACCATAGAAGAACACAGAGAAATTCTAGATAAAATCACTAAGCAAGATCCTGAAGGTGCTATGTTGTCAATGGAAAACCACCTGAGAGATATTATAGAGTTTAGTAACAGCTCATCGCTGCTGCCAGACTAAAAAACATGTAATCAATACAAGATTTATAACTTTATTTTACTACTGAAAAAACTTATTAATTATGCAAAACAAAATTACACATTGGCTTTTTAGCAAGGCCAGTATGACGTTTTTTATTTGTCTCTTGAGCGTTAGTTTCTTAGCTGCTCAGACGGTAAGTGGAGAACTCAAAGACTCAGATGGAGAGCCATTGATTGGTGCCAGTGTAGTCGTACAAGGTACGAATAGTGGTACGATCACAGACATTGATGGTCGATACAGTATTAATGCTTCACCTGGTGATGTCTTACTTATCAGCTACATCGGATATCGTGATCAGACTATCACGGTCGGTGATGATGCGAACATTTCGCTTATGATGGAATCTGATTCCGAGATACTAGACGAAGTAGTAGTAGTAGGCTATGGTACAAGAAAAAAATCACACAACACGGGTGCGATTGCTCAGATTGGCGGACCAGAAATTGCGGCTATCCAATCTAATCGTGTAGATGATGCCCTAGCTGGTAAATTAGCTGGTGTCTTGATACAAAATCAAGATGGTGCTCCAGGTGCGGATCCAAAGATTCAGGTTAGAGCAGCTAATTCTATCTCAGGAGAGTCTCAGCCACTAGTTGTAGTGGATGGTTATCCTATCTCGGGTAGCATAGCTACGGTCAATCCAAACGATATTCAAAGCCTAGAGGTATTAAAAGATGCGGCTTCTTCTGCAATCTATGGTTCTAGAGGTGCTAACGGTGTGATTTTGATCACCACTAAGAAGGGAACTGCGGGTAAACCACAGCTTAGTTATAATGCTTATGTTAGTACTTCTCACAGATATCGAAATGATGTTGACCAATTAAAGACAGCTGGCGAATGGGCTGGCATTTTAGAGGCTGGTATTGCAGATGGTACCTACGATGTTTCTGATGTTGATCCAAGGCTTGTTGATTATAGAATTAATGCTTTCAAAAATGCACCAGATGTAGTAGCTGTAGAAGATTGGCTATTCGAAAGTGGAAGCAGTACTGCTCATGATTTGAGTGTGAGTGGAGGAAACGAGGATGCTAGCTATTTCGCCTCAGTTGGTTACTTGAATACAGATGGTATTGTGAGAACCCAAGGTTTTGAAAGATTCAATGCACGTCTGAATGTAGATGCAAATTTGGGTAAGAGATTCAAAACTGGATTGAGTGTGAATGGATTTTATGGTAACAGAGACATCGTAGGAACTGATATGCGTGATCTACTAAGAGCTTACAGCATTCATCCAATCTACCACACAGAAGAGTCTATCCAATTTGTTAAAGATTTAGACGCTGAGCGACAAAGATTGTCAGATGAAGGAGTTTTAGTTCCAATTCTCCTTGGTAATCCAGCAGCGGATTCACTTAGATTTTCCAATAATTTTGACAATGGTTACAGGGGACCAGACGATGCTCCTTTTAACAGCAGTATCGACGATCTTGAGCCAGGTATGACGGCGCAGGATTGGCACTATGGAAGAGATCAAAATGGAATTGGTGGATCTGGAGATGCTGGACCAGCAACAAAATTAGATAACACGGATCGCTACCAAAAAACATTATTTGCTAATGTGAATACTTACTTAAATTTCGAGATTGCTGATGGTCTTAATCTTAGGACTGTACTCGGTGGAGATATCAGAGATCAAGAAGATTTTAGATTTCAAGGACGTGAGTTTGACTCAAGAGCTCGATCTACTCAATCGGCACTAACTCAAACTAACGTAAAGAATCAATCCGTATTGAGTGAGACTACCTTGGGGTATAATAAAATAATTGGAGGCGTTCATGATCTTTCTGCTGTAGTTGGTATCGAGTTTCAGACTTTCTTTAACAAAGGAGTTGCATTAACTGGAACTAATTTACCGTTTGACCTTCCTGCTAACTTTGGCTTATTATCAGGTGTACAAATCTCTGAGAGAAGAGAGACCATCGCTAGAAGAAGTCAATTTGGTAGAGTTAACTATGCTTATGACAACCGATACTTGATTTCAGCATCAATAAGAAGAGATGGTGATTCTAGATTTGGAGAAAATGAAAGATTCGCAGTTTTTCCAGCTGTATCAGTTGGATGGAATGTACACAATGAAGCGTTTTATAACTCTGATTTCCTATCAGACATTAAATTACGTGCAAGTTATGGCCAATTAGGTACAACGTCTTTCTTAGGAGCATACAATTCCTTGGCTCTTTTGAATCCAGGACAAACAGTCTTTGGAACTGGTTTCTTGAGACCTAATGATGTTGCAAATCCAAATTTAACATGGCAAACGAATACAGAAGCCAACTTTGGTATTAGTTTAGGTTTCCTGCAAAATCGATTTACTTTGTCTGCTGATTACTATACGTCTGATATAGATGATATACTCATCAACCAAAGTGTATCTGAAATAACAGGTACTACTTCCGTAGCACTTAATTCTGGTGATGTTGAAAGTTCAGGATTTGAACTTGAACTCGGTGCGAATATCATCAACAATAGAGATATGCGTTGGTCTGTAGCAGGTAACTTTTCTACAGTAGACAATGAAATTGTAAGTTTAAATGGACTTGATCAGTTACCAAACGTTCAGTATGGTCAATCAGGAAGAGGACCTATTTTTAGAAACCGTGTTGGTGGCGAAATTGGTGAAATGTGGGGATTAGAAACTACAGGAATGGTAGAAACTCAAAATATGATTGATCCTACTCGTTCAATTGGTATCAGTAGTTCAGCTTACTATGTAGTAGATCAATTAACCGTTGATACAGACGGTGATGGTATTCCTGATGAAGCAGATGGTGTGATAGATTTCACTAAAGGTGTAGACGAAGGTGGAGATTTGATAAAGGTCGGACAGAATACACCTGACTATTACTATGGATTCAGCTCTAGCTTTGCATTCAAAGATTTTGATGTTTCAGTTCAATTTCAAGGCGCTCAAGGAGGAGATGTTTTTAACGTTGATGAAATCTACTGGAGATCAGAATTTGGTGGGAGACTTAAATTAGACTTTGATGCAATAGATAACGCAACTGGTTTACCACTTGAGGGTGGTGACGGTATAGCTGATGATAGTGGTCTATTCTACGAGCAATCAAGAAATCAATTGGATGCACAGATTCAAGATGCTTCTTATTTAGCATTGAGAAACTTTACAATTGGTTACTCCATTAATTCAGACTGGACAAACAATATTGGTGTGAGTGGATTAAGAATATATGCAGCAGCTACGAATCTGCTATACATATTTGGTGATAACTATACGTCATTAAATCCAGAAGGTGTTGAGACGACAAATGGTGGTTATCTAGGGCCAACCACCTACGGTGTACAGGTAGGTGCAAGTCCAGTAGTTAGGAGCTTTACTTTTGGTTTAAATGTTAACTTTTAAATAGAAAAACAATGAGAATTTTATATATAATTTTATTTAGTTCACTGCTATTTGTCACATCCTGTGATAATGACTTGGATCAATTTCCAGAAAATCTGATCAGTGCAGAATCTTTGACTGACCTTTCTGGTGTGCTAGATGCGGCCTACTTTTATCAGTTAGGAACGGCTACACCAATGGCAGTGATGGGGGATTTTAGAGCTGACAATGCTATAATGTTGGAGTCTCCATATACTGCATTTGATATATTTGATGCTGATCTACCAGTTATGAATGATCAATTTTTTGGTCCTTTTTATACTGCAGCTTATAGAAGTATAATAAGTGCAAATACTGTAATTGAAAGTTCAGCCGATGCCACGCAAGTTGGAGAAGCGAAATTTTTAAGAGCTTTGTCCTATTTCAAATTGGTAAGAGTATTTGGGGCTACCTCTGTGAATTTAGAGCCTGCACCTGATCCTACAGATGAGTCAATTTTGGTAAGACAGCCTGCAATGGATGTTTATAATAACGTGATCATTCCTGATTTGCAAGATGCGATCTCGGCATTAGGAAATGCAGTTGATGGTAGAGCATCGAAGTTAGCAGCTCAAAGTTTGTTAGGTAAAGTGTATCTGCAAATGGGGGATTTTGCTAATGCTCAAACGAATCTTGCAACAGCTATCAATGGTGCAGCAGCAGCAGGTGTTTCTTTGATGGGCGACTTTGCAGCAATTTTCACTACAGACCTAAATTCAGAAGTCATTTTTGCTACTCAAGTAACTTCAGCTGTAACATCTGAATATGGTTTTTCTGAGTTTGTCGAATGGTATCGTGGAGGGGATACTAAATCTCTTCAACCTTTAGACGGCGATCTTACAGCAGCTTTCGATGCAAGTCCAGATGACTTGAGAAGAGATGTCACAATTAATACTACCGATATGATATCACCAAAGTATCCAGGTGGAGATGCAAATGTAGAGTATGATTGGATCGAGCTTAGATTAGCTGATGTAATCTTGATGTTCGCTGAGGCTTTGAACGAAACAGGTGATACTGCAGGTGCCTTAGTTGAATTGAACAAGATTAGATCTAGAGCAGGTTTGGATGATTCAGTTGCATCTGGCCAAGGAGATGTAAGACAAGCTATCGCTGACGAAAGAAGATTGGAATTGGCTTTTGAAGGTCAGAGATGGTTTGATTTGGTGAGAACGGGTACAGTTGATGCGGAAATGGGACAAACGATCGATCCTAACTTCTATTTATTTCCAATACCAAATTCAGAAGTTTCAGCCAGCTTTGATGTAATTACACAAAATCCTGGTTATAACTAGGAAAGAATATTTATTCTAATTCAATTATTTAAGAATCGAAGATCTAGGTCTTCGATTCTTTTTTTTTGCAATTAATGTTTTGGTGCGAGTAAAGACACTAAAATAATGGAATTTTGGATTGATTTCAGATCACTTTACTATATTTGATGTACGCAAGGCATAGTTTAGCCATTCATGAGGGAATAAATGTTAGAAAACTTTAAAAAAATTAGTGTTGAGAATCCAGTAGATCTTATCATCTCTCAGATCAGAGAATTGATAAGCTCAGAGGCGATCAAGCCTGGAGAAAAACTTCCACCAGAAAGAAAATTAGCCGAACATTTCGGCGTAAGTCGAGGCCAAGTTAGAGAGGCTATAAATAAACTTCAATTTTACGGCATACTCAAAGTTTTACCGCAAAGTGGTACCATAGTGACAGGTACAGGTATCGCAGCTATCGAAGGCATTATTACCGATGTATTAAAGATCGAAAAAGCAGACTTCAAATCACTTATTGATACTAGGGTTCTTTTAGAAAAAGAGGCAGTAAGATTAGCTGCAATGCATAGAACAAAGGAGCATCTGCTACAGATAACAAATGCACTACATCTTCATGAAGAAAAACTACTGAGTGGAGAAACTGCAGTAAAAGAGGATCTCGAGTTTCATATCAAATTGGCTGAAGCAAGTAAAAACTCAGTACTCAAATCACTCATGTTAATTATCACACCTGATATAGTCACTAGCTTTATTAAACTTAAAATTTGTAACGAAGCAAATAATAAGAAAACGATTAAGGAGCATAGAAAAATATTGGATCATATCACAAGGCAAGATCCTGAAGGTGCTGTGAAATCCATGGAAAATCACTTATCAGGTATCATTAAGTTTAGTGAAAATCAGTAGCTCAAGAGACTAAAAATATTGTTCCTAAGGGCGTGCCCTCTTGCCTGCACTCAACCCAACCCGTGAGGTCAGGCTATCCAGCACTCCACTTCGTTTCGGTCCTAACCTACTCCACTAGCTCTACACGGACTACCTCCTATCGTCGGTCTGCTTCCTATCCTTCACGCAATAAAAGAAGCTATTAGAATTTATTGATTAGCAAAAAAAAACGAAGAAGCGACTCTTCTTCAAATGTCTAATAAGTTAACTAAGACGATTCAATAATTCAAAAATTCTCTTTCTGCGTGACGGCTTAAAGTCAATAAACATCAAATTCTTTTCATCAACTGCAATAAAATTCGATCCATGGCTCTTATGTATTTAGCTGTAGAACTAAACAATAACGCCATGAAGAATTTTAACCTTAACATCTTTTGTATGATCATCTTTTTTAATCAGAATTTAATTGGACAAACTGTATTTGCAAACGCTGGTCATAATGTCAAACTTACTATAGATTTAACTATTGATTCTGGAACAGCATCAATACAAATGAAAGTCCCTATTCAAAATAATTTAGATGCAACACGAGAGGAGTATTTATTGTCTTCAGTTGCGGATAGAGACATCACAAATAGAACTGAATCCCATCCTTCCTTGAATGGAATAAAGCAAATGGATGTAACAGAAGTAGATTTGGTTCCAGAGCAATTTAGCACTTCAGGAACAAGAATGAAACCCCTAGTTTGGATGTATCATAATCTGATGTATTTGATGCTAGTGGGTATTGGACTATTCGCATTAGCACTCATGTGGAAGGAAGAAAAAACAGTTGTGATTATATAAAAGTACAGATGAAAAAATAGAGGTTTCCAGAGGGATAAATTATCCCCAACCATTGCAAACCACAGTTTCATCCAACACTTTAAACAACAATTATGAATTGATCGGTATTCCAGTTTTTGTTTGGTGATACGTAGAGTGTGAACATATAACAAACTGACGCTTTGATCTACCTTTGGACAAGGGATCGGAGATGCCAGCCCATTCAGGCTGGGTGCGCGACCAAGGAAGGTGGCGCCAGCAGGCACGGATACCATCGCAGAGCGCGGTCCCGAGTGAGCTTTTTGCGAAACCGAGGGATGGCCCCAAATATAATTATGAATTATGAGTGGTGAATTATGAATGCTGCGCTAAGGTGGAGATGATTTCGCTACGATCAGTATTATGAAGTCTCGTGGTATTCCAACCTAATTCTTCTTTAAAATGAATGTTGTGCTCAGATGAAAAAAGGCAACTAAAGCCATAATCCTAAAACCTTATACCTATTCCTAAAACCATAATTGGCTGAAAATCACTGCTGCTTTAGTCTACAATGTATGCACTTCTTATATTTAAGCGTCAAAATGACATACAAACTACCCAAAAATGCGTTGGAATAGTATGTGTGATAAGTTTAGCACAGTGCGCTAGTAAAAGTGTATTTTTGCACTCCATAAATTTGACTAATAACTCAGCGAAGAGGCATTTGATCTCCTCAAAGGATAAAAATATAATATGTTAAAATTTCTTTCCAAGTCAGTCAAGAAACTGTTCGGGACAAAGTTCGACAAAGATGTAGCTATCTACCAACCTATGGTAGATCAGGCATTGATAGAATATGATAAGTTAGGTAGCCTGAGTGATGATGCTCTGCGTAACAAGACGCATGAGTTTAGGTCACGGATCAATGAGTACCTTTCGGAAGTAGATAAGGACATCGAGCAGCTGACCGCTAAAGCTGAGCAGGAGAAAGATCTACAAACGAAGGAGGATATCTATGAGGATGTCGATAAACTTAAAAAAGATAGGAATACACATCTCGAAGTAGTCCTTAAGGAAATCCTACCTGAGGCTTTCGCTGTGGTGAAAGAGACGGCTCGTCGATTTACGGAGAACAGTACGATCACAGTAACTGCTACAGAGCATGATAGAGATATCGCTGTCAATAACAGCTATGTAACGATCGACGGTAGCAATGCCATTTGGAAAAACAGCTGGGAAGCTGCAGGTGCTGAAATCACGTGGAATATGATCCACTACGATGTACAGCTCATCGGTGGTATGGTGCTACATGATGGTAAGATAGCGGAGATGCAAACAGGAGAAGGTAAGACGCTTGTAGCAACCTTACCTGCCTACCTAAATGGGTTAACGGGCGAAGGTGTACACATTATCACCGTGAACGACTACCTAGCTCGTAGAGATAGTGAGTGGATCGGACCATTGCTAGAGTTTCTGTATTTGACTGTAGACTGCATCGATAAATATAAGCCACACTCTGATGGACGTAAGGCTGCCTACAAGAAGGATGTCACTTATGGCACGAATAATGAATTTGGTTTTGATTACCTACGAGATAATATGGTAGTCAGCATGGCGGAAAAGGTGCAGCAAAAGCATCACTACGCAATGATAGATGAGGTGGATTCGGTATTGATCGATGATGCCCGTACACCACTGATCATCTCTGGGCCTGTGCCTAAGGGAGATGATGAGCAAGAATACATAGCCCTAAAACCTGAGGTCGAAGCGCTGATCGATGCGCAAAGAAAAATAGCATCTAAGTACTTAGCAGAGGGTAAGAAGTTTTTTAAAGACGGTGTACTAGGATCGGAAGAAGGTGAGGCAGGATTGAGTCTGCTCAGAGCCTACCGTGCGCTACCTAAGAATAGACCTTTGATCAAGTTCTTGAGTGAGGAAGGTGTAAAGGTGGAGATGCAAAAAGCAGAAAACCACTACATGCAAGAGCAGTCAAAAAACATGCACATCGCCGATGAGCCACTCTTGTTCACGATCGACGAAAAAAATAGAAACGTAGAGCTTACAGAAAGAGGAACAGATTATCTTTCTCAAAAAGGGACAGATCCTAACTTCTTTGTGATGCCTGATATCACATTGGAGCTGCAACAGCTAGAAGATGCAGAGCATGAATCTCCTGAGCAAAAGACAGAAGCAAAGGATAAGCTATTACAAGATTATACGGTAAAGAGTAAGCGTCTGCACTCTATGAGTCAGTTGCTGAAAGCCTATACCCTATTTGAGAAAGATACAGAGTATGTCGTCATGGATGATCAAGTGAAGATCGTCGATGAGCAGACAGGTCGTATGATGGAGGGGCGTAGATATTCTGACGGTCTTCACCAGGCCCTAGAGGCAAAGGAAAATGTGAAGGTGGGTAATATCACACAGACTTATGCGACCATCACCTTGCAGAACTACTTCCGTATGTTCCATAAGCTAGCTGGTATGACCGGTACGGCGGAAACAGAGGCTGGAGAATTTTGGGAGATTTATAAACTAGATGTTGTAGTGATTCCAACTAATAGACCCATAGTAAGAGCGGATAAGGATGATCTGGTATATAAGACCGAGCGTGAAAAATTTAACGCCGTTAGTGAAGATATTATCAAGTTGAGTAATGCAGGGCGTCCAGTTTTGGTCGGTACAACATCTGTAGATATCTCAGAAAAACTGTCTCGTATGCTCAATATGCAGGGCATCAATCACAACGTACTGAACGCAAAGCAGCATCAACGTGAAGCAGATATCGTAACCGAGGCTGGTAAAGCTGGACAGGTAACTATCGCCACCAATATGGCGGGTAGAGGTACAGATATCAAGCTGAGTAAAGAAGTGATCGAGGCGGGTGGTTTGGCTATCATCGGTACAGAGAGACATGATTCTCGTAGAGTCGATAGACAGCTGCGTGGTCGTGCTGGTCGTCAGGGGGATGCAGGTTCTTCTCAATTCTATATCTCACTTGAAGATAACCTGATGCGTCTGTTCCAATCAGAGCGATTGGCTAAAGTGATGGATAAGATGGGACACCAAGAGGGTGAAGTACTCCAACACAGTATGGTTTCTAAATCCATCGAAAGAGCGCAAAAGAAAGTCGAGGAGAACAACTTTGGAATTCGAAAGCGTCTACTGGATTACGATGATGTGATGAATATCCAGCGAGAGGCGATCTACAAGAAGAGAAATAATGCCCTAGCTGGTGATCGATTGGCAGTGGATATCAATAATATGTTTAGTGGTCTGACAGAAAATCTGGTGTATGACTTCAAGCAGCAAGATGATTTTGCAGGATTTCGTACGGAGAGTATGCGCCTCTTAGGTGTGGATCCTGATATCTCAGAAGGTGATTTTATATCTCAATCTTTGGATAATGTGATCGATCAGTTTCAAGCACAAATAGCCGAAAAGTATAATCGTAAATCTCAGAAAATATCTGAGGCATTGCTTCCAATCATTCAAGAAGTACAAAAAAACGAAGGACATAAATATAAGCGTATTGCGATTCCATTTACAGATGGTAGGCAAAAGCCGCTCCCTGTATCTGCAACCCTAGAGGATGCGATCAACACGGAGGGTAAGTCCATCATGAGAGATGTCGAAAAGGCGATCACCTTAGCGATTATCGATGACGAATGGAAGGAACACTTGCGTTCTATGGATGAACTGAAGGATGCCGTACAGGCATCGTCTTTCGAGCAAAAAGATCCACTGGTGGTCTATAAGATGGAAGCCTACAATTACTTTGAAGGTTTGATGAATAGAATCAATGAGAAGGCAACTTCTTATTTGATCGGTGGTGATATTGTATTCAGAAATGAGCAGAAATCACTAGAGCAAGCTAAAGAGAAAAAGACGGATCTTAGTCGAGTACAAACGAACAGAAGAGAGGAAGATGTACGTGCGCGTGCAGCGGCAGCTGGTGCAAATCGACAGCCTCAGAAGCCTGTGACGTTTAAGCGAGTAGAGAAGAAGGTAGGCCGAAATGATCCTTGTCCATGTGGTAGTGGTAAGAAATTTAAGCAGTGTCATGGTAAACAGTGAGCAAAAGTGTAAGTTTTCGAAACGGAACCATCTATTTTGAGATAATCCGTCTATAGGATAGCTGATATAATAGGTAGTTTTTCTATCTTTCCAACTAATATGGACTTTGAAAACACTATTGGGTCTATCTCTAATAAAATAGATCATACACTTTTAAAACCTGATGCAACTAAAGAGGAGATGAATCAGCTTTGTGCTGAGGCCATCGAACATGGTTTTGCATCGGTTTGCATACCGCCCTACTTTGTACCCCATTGTAAGCAACAACTTTCAGAATCAGAAGTAAAAATATGCACTGTAGTGGGTTTTCCACTTGGCTTTTCTTCTTCTTTTGCTAAGGTAGAGGCTATCAAAAGAGCGCTCAGTGATGGTGCTGATGAGATAGATGCAGTGGTCAACATTGCAGCAGTCAAAGATGGGAATTGGAACTATGTTCGTAACGAAATCCAAAGTTTTACTAGGGCGACACATCTCAAGGCTAAGATGATCAAGTTGATTATCGAAGCATCTATGATGACCAAGGAGCAACTTCAGCGCATCTGCGAGATTTGCAACGCTGAGCAGATTGACTTTGTGAAAACGTCTACTGGTTTTAATGGATCTGCTACACCTGAGATGGTCAAACAACTGCGCGAAATGTTGGATAAAAATGTGAAGATTAAGGCCAGTGGTGGTATCGATAGCGCAGAGAAAGCAATTAAATTATTATCAGCTGGTGCAGATCGGCTGGGTGCTTCCAAATCGCTCTTGCTGATAGAATAAAACAGATCATGAGATATTTAATAGTCATTTTGGTATTTGTATTTTTAGACGTTTGTGTTAGTGCACAAAACGTTTCAGTCAATACATCAAGTGAAGTCAAGATGGTCATGGATCGCTACGGCGCCGAAAATAGATTAAATGATTTAGTAGATGGCTGGAGAATACAAGTCGTATCTTCAACTGATCGAAGAAAGATAGAAGATGTAAAAAGGACTTTCATTCAGAACTTTCCCAATATCCCTATCAAGATGGAGCATACACCGCCTTACTATAAGATCAGAGCGGGCGCCTTTCCTACAAAGCTCGATGCAATGGGCTTATTATATATCATCAAGAAAGAGATTCCCGGTGCTTATCCTTCGAAGGATAAGATCAAGTCTGCCGAGTTAGTGGGGATCTATTAGGATCAGGATTAGAGGATTCATTGATTTTCGGGATTGAAATATGAGACTTACTGATATTTTGGGTTGAACATGAGTTTGTGTTGCAGGCTAGGCGCGCCAAAATTAATTAAGAGTCCTAAAGGAAAATCATAGGCTACTGTGTAGCTCTTCGCTTGTGCTATATTTGCATTTTCTAGATTTACGATAGCTTTTAACTCGAGCGAAACCTCTTTTTCAACAATAATGTCAGCCCTTCCTTTTCCTTCTACTATGCCATCGTAAAAGATTTTTTGTTCTTTTTCTCTCTCGTTCGGAATACCAGCTTTGTCAAATTCAATTGCTAAGCACCATTGGTATTAAAAATCAAAAGTTCCAAGGTTTAAAACTTGAGAATCCAAGATCCAATCCTGAAAATTAAAAAATCCTGTAACCCTGCTCAAATCCTGTAATCCTGCTCACCTTTTACGGCTAAACATACCCAACACGATCAACAACACAGAAGACCCCGCAACAGCCTCGATCAGCTTATCAAGAATGCCCATCCCTGTATTCAGATTGATATTGAACTTGGTAAATAAAAAACTACCAATGAAAGCGCCGATAATTCCGACAAAAATATTTACAATCAACCCTCTACCGCCGCCACCAACGAGCTGACCAGCAATAAACCCTGCAACTGAACCAAAAAGAATCAAATAAAGCCACTGTTCCATAATGAATTTGTTTATTTGTAACTGAAAAAATTAAATGAACAAAAGCCACGCAAACTTGGCTCACTCAAAGAACGCTAATTTTCTTTTATTAGAAAAGTTAGTAATACATATTTGAGGTTTACTACTCATGAAAGATCAAAAGAAACATCAGGGGCAACAGCTATACGGCACGGGTAAGATCATGATACCCGTCTTGATTGGTGCTGCTGTTTTGATCTACTTCATCCTAAATAAAATAGATTGGCAAGAGTTTTCGAATATACAGTGGAATACAAAAATGATTTTTTGGGTAGGGATGGCCATCCTATTTCTACTCATCAGACACTTGGCTTATGCTTATCGACTGAGGGTATTGGCACAGGGAGCTTTTACTTGGTTAAAATGCATCCAGCTGATATTTATCTGGGAATTTAGCTCTGCAGTGTCCCCAACGGCAGTCGGAGGGTCGGCAGCGGCCTTGTTTGTATTGAGCAGAGAAAAATTATCCGCAGCGCGAGTGACAGCCATAGTGCTATACACGGCTATACTAGATACCATTTTCTTCGTTGGTACACTCCCTATTTTATTGTTTTGCTTCGGGCCTTCTATCATTCGTCCAGAATTGACGGACATGATGAATCTGGATGGATGGGGTAAGTCATTTATAGTAGCATACTTTTTCATGGCTTTATATGGATCTTTCTTCTTTTACGGTCTATTCATCAAACCACAGGGCTTTAAAAAATTAGCGCTTGCAATTACAAGCATTGGCTTTTTAAAGCGATGGAGAGCAAAGGCCGAAAAACTAGGGAATGACTTCGTAGTTGCCTCTAAAGAAATGGCAGATCATGGCTTTTCTTTTGGATTCAAAGCTTTTTTGGGAACTGCGGGAGCCTGGTCTTCTCGATTTATCTTGTTGAATTGCCTGATAATAGCCTTCCAACAAGACATTTCTTTGGATATAGCCACCCAAAGTGCCTTATATGCCCGTCTCGAAACGATGTTTGTAGTCATGGCATTTAGCCCCACACCAGGATCAGCGGGGGTGGCGGAGATACTGTTCCACAGTTTTGTATATGATTATATCCCTAATGAGACCAGCTCTTCCATTGTTGCTATTTTATGGAGATTATTGACCTATTATCTATACATACTAGTCGGGGCACTAGTTATACCAACTTGGATCAGAGGACTCGTGAAATCAGTTAAAAGTTAAAAATTAGCGAGAGCACATTTTTTAACTATCCACTATCCACTATCCACTATCCACTATCCACTCTCTATCTCCACTAATATAAATCCTAATTTTTTCTACTATCTTTGAGCCGATGGCTTTAATAAACAATGGCATTTACGACTCTTTTGCTGAGGCTAAGCGCACTGGGCAGAAAAAATTTGCAGTACTGATCGATCCTGACAAAGTTCGTTTGGACAATATGCAGCAGGTCATAGATCAGGCGCAGGAGGCAGAGGTGGATTACTTCTACATTGGCGGCAGCCTGGTGGTCAACAATATGTTGGATCACTGTCTTGAAAGTATAAAGAAGAAGTGTGATATCCCGATGATTCTTTTTCCTGGCAATTCATTTCAGCTAAGCTACAAGGCTGATGCGATATTATTCTTGTCCCTGATTTCTGGAAGAAATGCAGAGTTGCTAATCGGAAAGCATGTGATCACGGCACCTTATCTGAAGATGAGTCCATTAGAGATTTTATCCACAGGCTATATATTGATTGATGGTGGGGTTTCCACCACTGTTTCTTACATGAGTAATACTCAACCTATCCCTGCCAATAAACCTGATGTAGCAATGTGTACTGCACTAGCTGGTGAGATGTTGGGCCTCAAGATGATGTACATGGATGCAGGTAGTGGTGCAGAAAACCCAGTGTCGGCAGAGATGATTGAATCAGTTAGCGGTGCCTTAGATGTACCTCTTATAGTGGGAGGTGGGATCCGCACTCCAGAAAAGGCATTTGAAAATGTGAAGGCTGGAGCAGATGTCGTAGTAGTTGGTAACGCCCTCGAAAAAGACCCGAGCTTGCTCAAGGATATTTCGCAAGCAATCCATTCGGTGAATAACCAGAGAGCTACTACTTAATTTAAAATCATTATCATTTTTCCGTCGTCATTACTATGTCCCAATCTTCCTTAGAAAGCACCTATCAAGAGCGACACAAAATATTTAATGCCGAGGCTAAACGCTTACACTCTAAGTATAATAAGTTTTCGCTAGTCCGCCTATTCACCTTCTTGGCGGCGATAGTTATTGCTGCTATACTAGGTGCCTTGACACACCCCGTAATTGGTGTGGTGTTATTTTTAGCTTTCATGATTGCCTTCTACTTTTTTGTGCAATGGCATCAAAAAATACAAACAGCGCAGATACATAACGAACGATTGGCAACGCTCAATCAGCAAGAAGAAAATACGCTTAAGCATGACTATAGTGCATATGATGATGGGATCCAGTTCAACGACCCCGAACATCCTTACACTATTGATATGGACATCTTCGGACCTTACTCCTTATTTCAATATACCAATAGAACTTCGACGGCTATCGGGCGCAAGACCTTAGCAGATTATTTTAATACGACAGTTACTTCTCCAGAAATAGTCGCTAGACAAAAAGCCATTCAGGAATTGACACCTATGCTAGATTGGCGTCAAGACTTTCAAGCATTGGGTCTAGATACCGAAGATGAATTACGGTTTTCGAATGCCCTGCAAGAATGGCTTCAACAGGACACTGTGATCTACGGTGCCGCAAAGTATAAATGGGCGATGATGATCGTGCCGATCATTTCTGTAGCTGGTATTATTGCCGCCATCTTTTGGTTGCCTTGGCAAGTATTGCTTTTGACTTTTTTGCCAGCGGCTTACTTTTTGAAAACAACGAGAGAAGCTATTGACAAAATTGTGCACCAAACTGAGTCGGTGGATAGAATCCTTTTTGTCTACAGCAAATTAATTCAACACATAGAAGAGCAATCTTTTCAAAGCAAAAAGCTAAGAGAACTTACACTGGGCTTGGCAGGGACAGGAAGTAAAGATGCAGCTTCTGCAAAAATTAAGAGACTATCCTATCTCGTAGGCCAGCTCAATGTGCGAAATAATATCTTTGCGATCATCCTGAACCTAATCGGACTTTGGGATCTCAGATGGACATACAAACTAGAAGAGTGGAAACAAGAGCAACAACATGACCTCGGTCATTGGTTCAATAGTATGGCCGAACTAGAAACCTTATCCAGTTTTGCCAATCTATACTATAATAATCCCGAATGGATTTTTCCGACTATTCACGAGCAAGCTCTACTAGAAACAAAAGATTTTGGTCATCCATTGATCCACCACGACAAGAGGATTACTAACAATTTTACTTCTCCAACGGAGGGGCACATCAAACTGGTCACTGGCTCCAATATGGCGGGTAAGTCTACCTTCCTTAGGACAGTAGGACTCAATATAATCCTAGCATGCATCGGTTCTCCCGTTTGTGCCAAAGAGATGCGCTTGCCGATACTCAAGGTCTACAGTAGTATGCGTACGCAGGATGCCCTGCACGAAAGTACCTCTTCTTTTTATGCAGAACTCAAGAGACTTAAATTTATCATTGGCGCAGTAGAGGCAGGAGATCAGATATTTTTCCTCATGGATGAAATTCTCAAAGGAACGAACTCCAAAGATAGGCATACTGGATCCAAGGCATTGATCAAGCAACTCATCAAAAATAAAGGTGCAGGAATCATCGCGACACATGACTTGGAATTAGGAGCACTCGAAGCGCAATACGGAGGCGCTATAGAAAATCTCTGTATGGAAGTACGGGTTGAAGATGGAAAACTATTCTTCGACTATACCTTAGAAAAAGGAGTCAGCCAAAGTTTTAATGCTACGATCTTGATGCAGAATATGGGCATCCGTATTGACGATATCGAAGCTTAATAAAAAGACGCATTCTCTGCTTCCTTCTATCCCTTTTTGTACATTGCATCCTTAACAAGAATCACAAATAATGGACTATTACAAGGAATCACTACATCTACATAAAAGACTGAAAGGCAAGATCCGCGTCCAAGGAAAAATGGATGTTCGTACGATAGATGAACTTTCACTAGTGTATTCTCCAGGTGTGGCGGAGCCCTGTAGAGCCATTCACCAAAATCCTGAGAAAGCGTATGATTATACGGTCAAAGGCAATATGGTGGCGATTGTCACTGACGGATCAGCCGTTTTGGGACTCGGTAATATTGGCGCCCTTGCTTCTATTCCTGTGATGGAAGGTAAGGCCATGTTGTTCAAACGCTTTGCTAATATTGATGCTTTTCCGATTTGTTTAGACTCACAAGACTCGGATGAAATCGTACGCGCGATAGAGATGATTGCACCTGTTTTTGGAGGAGTCAATCTGGAGGACATTGCTGCTCCAAGGAGCTTCGAGATAGAGCAAAGATTGCAAGACTTAGGCATACCTGTTTTTCATGATGATCAGCACGGAACTGCTATTGTAGTATTAGCGGCTTTGATCAATTCTGCTAAAGTGGTTAAAAAATCTTTGTTTGATCTGAAGGTTGTGATCAATGGCGCAGGAGCAGCAGGTGTTGCTATTTCAAGATTGTTGACTTGCCAAGACAATCAACATACGAGCTCTTGTATCGCGATCAGGGATATGATCATGTGCGACTCAAAAGGTATTATTTCAAAAAATAGAAAGGATCTTAACGACTCTAAAAAAGCACTGCTCTCTTACACTAATCTCGAAGCCAAAGAAGGATCTCTCCAAGATGCCATTGTTGACGCTGATGTTTTTATCGGTGTGAGTGTCGGTGATTTATTGACGGCAGATGATGTCAAGACGATGGCAGATGATGCTATTATTTTTGCGCTTGCCAATCCTACCCCAGAGATCATGCCCGAGGAGGCAAAGAAAGGTGGTGCTGCAGTAGTCGGTACTGGCCGCAGTGATTTACCTAATCAGATTAATAACGTACTTGGATTTCCAGGTATTTTTAGAGGAGCCTTAGATGTTCGTGCGAAACGAATCACTGCCGATATGAAATTAGCAGCGGCTTTTGCTATAGCCGATTTTGTACCCAATCCAACAGCTGATGAGGTGATACCACCGACACTCAATGAGCGAGTAGCATGGGCTGTAGCAGACGCAGTCAAGAAAGCAGCGAAAGCAGAAGTAGTCTAACTCTTTTTAAGTTTCTTTTCCGTTGCATTTTGTGCGGAGTGCCCAAACATCATATCGGTGCTGGTGTATGATGTACCAAAATTTTTAGATAAGTTCACAACTTGTTTCATGGCATCTACCATTTGTACTTCGTCCAGTTCTTGCAGTGGATGGGTATAGATTCCGATCACAAATCCTTCATACAAACTATATTTCGCATCTAAGGCAGAGTGAAAGTTTGCTTCTAGCATTCTTTTCATTTGCCCGACCTTGAGTTCCATCTCCTCTATGATCGGCGTGAATATGCGCATTCGATTTGACGACTCGTCCGTCAAGATAAAAAGCGGAAAATCATTGTACAGCACCTGCCAATTTCCAGACTCTCCTTCCAATTCTTGCGTAATCTTATTTAGTGCTTTCGCAATCTTTTTATTACTCATCTTGTCCTGAGCAAGTACATCGCTATAGCAAAACACACTACAAAATATAAGGAATAAAACGGTCTGGGATAGTCTCATAATCTAAAAATTATTAATAAGGAATGACTAATCGTGTACCTATGAGATTCAAATATGTAGCCAAAGTCTTGGGAAACACACTTTACACGTTTATTTCAAATTGTGATGATCTATTTGGCGCCCTGCCGATCTCGATAGGAGGCGCAAGAAAAAGCGCCACCCATCGGGACGGCATCAGGCTCTCCACTTTACTTCGGCGTCTGTATCGCTATGACACAAAAAGGCTACTCCGTACGTCTCGCCTCGTTCCTTGTTGAGCCATCCCGAGTAGCGTGTCATTAGCGATACATCCTCCTACGTGCTCGCTACGATCCTTGGGCGGGGAATTTAGTGGAGAGTTGAGAGAGGATAGTTGATAGTGCTAAGCTGAGGTATTCAATGTAGAAAATATCCTGTCCGACTGGTCATCCAGTTGGAATTTTTGGATGGATAGGATTACTCTTTTGTGTATTGTTTTAAAGAATCATTTTTAAATTTAGGTCAAATCCCAAAGCTAAAAAGTAAACCGTATCCAACGATTCAATATCTAACCTAGGAGAAGACACCCAGTACTGATTATCTTAAGAAAAAGCAAGATTTAAAAACGGTGAACAAATTTCGACCTTGGAACCTGTCCGTCTACGCTGTCGCTAGACATCCAGACGGGGTTTTTGTTACTTTTTGACGGACAAAAAGTAAGAGCTAGAGAGGCAATATAAAAATCTGTAATCTAGAAGACCCTAGGCGAAGGATTTAAATTGTATGACTATCCGCTATTAGGTACTAAAGTAAAAAATGAGACTAAGATAAGATGCATTTCGTCCCCATCTAGTCAGCTGGATAAGCTTACAGGACTTGAAGATGTGTTACATTTTACGATGGGTTGAAACCCATAGGCGTCAACTTAATTTCACAAAACATCTAAGTTTGCCTATAATTCGAGATTTGGCTACATTCAGATACACAACATGC
>Ga0209187_1001477_pt1 | contig 26947 bp, 27 predicted proteins | sample BantaG_FD_187430 | JGI IMG/M metagenome (GOLD analysis project Ga0209187, IMG submission 187430) | Marine algal microbial communities from Bantry Bay, Ireland - BantryBay_4 metaG (SPAdes) (version 2) | ecosystem: Host-associated > Algae > Red algae > Unclassified | place: Bantry Bay, Ireland...
ACACCCCTATTTGGCTGATCGTCTTCTAAAATGAGCAACTTGCCGTCGACAACACAAAAGGCATGTGCTCCGTCCTCGCGCTTCAACATCTCAAAAGTCTCTGTTGACCCATCAAACATCTCTTGCCCCCACTGATACACATCGTACATCACACCCTCAAAGACTCTCTCCGCTTCTTTAGGAATTAATACTGCATCTTTTGGTACAATTTTCTGCATGACCCAATTATATAGCAACCTCAAAACAAAACCCATTATTTTGAATAAGCTATATATCTTGATTGTCTTATTGTGTTCTCTACAAATTTATTGTAAAATATAATGACCTACGGAGTTTTCTGTAGAGAACCTTAACTGAATGATCAAATTCCTAGAAGACCTTATCAACAACATTATTGTGTTTTTGATAAGGTTTTTTAGGGAAACACCCTTACCTTGTCACCTTTGGAGGAGACATGACAGACAGACATGAATTGTTTACAGAAGCAGCCAAGCTGTTCGACGCTGCAATGGCGGCTAAGCGCCCAATTAATTGGGCGCAGGATATCAGAGCCCAGCAAGACTGGTGGAGCTTTGTTGAGCAGAATTGTCTCAACAGGCACCCTTGGTATTGCGCTGGGAGTGCAGAGCTCGAAACACTCATCTTCACGATGGTGCAGGTCCAGCAATACTCAACCCACCCTGAAGAAGGTCAATCACAGACCGATCTTCTTGATGAAAGGTTCTTGGACTCAAGGCTGCAACTGCACTTCAAGATACCCAACGAAGGTGGTGAAGTCACCAGGCAAGACTTCTTGACTTACGTCCAACCACGTTTAGACGAACGAGTTTCGGCAATCCTCAAAACCATTGAACAATACAGCAGCCTATCCAAGGCTGAAGGTGAAGTACTGGATATGCTCTGCGGTGAGCTGTCGGTCGCAAAGATTGCTGAGGCAAGGTTCGTGGCAATCGGCACAGTCCGCACTCAAGCCCAAGCAATCCTACGCAAACTTGGCGTCAACAGCCAAGCCCAAGCAGTCGCTCTTGCCTACCGGGAAGGCTTGGTAAATGCCTAGTCGAGTCGGGAAAATCAACCGCAATGGCGGCAAACGCAAAAAACCCATGAGTCGCAAACAGCGCGCTCGACTTACCCTAAGACGCCACGAACGGAGGCACAGGTACAACTGATCATTCAGCCTCCGAAGCTCACCCATCAAGGTGAGCTTCGGGCTGAATCTAAGAACACAATTTCTTTGCGATCTTTGAATCAGCACCTATTTAATGTTGATGCTGAATTAGTAAATAGATCTTCTATTAGAGAGTGAGATGGCAATCAGGCAAATTAAGTTCATCAATGAAGCCATTCTGACAAGCTTACGCTCAGGATATTGCGTAAGAAATATTGAAATAAGATCGCTCTAAATCAAAAACCTAGTTGTCCAGCAATATCGTCATCAATATAAACTAGGCCTGTTTCTTCGGACTCTTTCAGGCTACGTTTTGAGCTCTCTCCAGGTAGTCGCACCTCATTTCCGTCGCTAGTCCTAGAGGCTTTAATCTTATTAATCATATCTGTAGCGTTCTTCTCAAACAGCTCTTGGTCGACTAGCAATTCAGGGCTAATTGCAATGAATGTAGCGCCCCACTCTTCTTCAAAAGTCTTGTTGTCTATCCAGGCTGAATTGAGAAGCGGACCTGCAAGCATCTCTACCATCATACTTAAACCTGAGCTCTTGTAATTTCTGTCGAAAGGCAATATAGCTCCTGACATAGCTTCTTCTGGATCGATGGTGATATTGCCATCCTTATCAATCGCCATATCGCTTGGTATGTTTTTACCCTGAGCTTTAGCCAATACAAGTCCATAGAATGTCATTGCAGAGGTTGCCATGTCGAACACCAAGGGTCCTTCAGAAGTTGGAATCCCGAAACCAATAGGATTAGTGCCGAAAAGCGGATCTATGCTATTGAATCCTTTAGTGCTGGCTGGAGATCTGCTGCACATAATCCCAATTAGGCCATTTTTTGCCATTTTCTCAACGTAATAAGCTTGTGCGCCATTGCTTGAAAAGGTATTTCGAACGCCCACAATGCCGAACCCGTTTGTTTTTGCTATTCTTATTACCTCATCCGTAGCGATTTGTGCAGAAAGAGGGGCTGGGTTCTTTTTGCCATCAAATAAAATTGACAATTTAGTTTCTCGCTCCTTAACCATCTCACCTTCAGATTCTATGTCCTGTATAGGCTCAGTTCCAACCAATTTTATGGCGCCCTGCGTGCTAAGCCCCGACTTATCCGCCCACAGCAAATATTCCACAATTTTATCCGCAGAGTCCTTATCAAGACCTTTTAACAATATCTCTGTTAATCTACTTCTTAGTTTAGGCTCCTCTATTTTCATCTGGTCTCCTCCTGCTTAAGATTAATTGTAGTATACATGGATCACTTCTTGGTCTAAGACTTTAAAATTTGCGCACAGGTCGTGTTTTCTCTGAAATATTTGCAAGGGAGCTGTATTTAATGATACTGCGAGTGCAAATCTATCAGAGAAACGCGAGATGTGCATGAAGTTTAAAGTCTTGCCTACAACTCGCTAAGAAGCTCTGATACGCTGACCAACTGTACAGTGTCACTCGTACGCTCCTTGACCTCTAGCCTGCCTTTCTTAACAGTCTGGGGCGAGATAATAACACGCGTTGGAATACCCATAAGATCAGCGTCGGCTAGTTTGCGACCCATGCGTTCGTCACGGTCATCATAGATTACTTCGTGTCCGGCGGCTTTGGCTTTTTTGTATACAGTGTCGGCTTCGGCAACCACCTCTTCATCATCGCCAACCCTGATAATGTGTAGCCTGGCCGGAGATATTGATTTTGGCCAAACAAGTCCTGCCCCATCTGATAGAAGCTCGACTATTACACCCATTAATCGGGTTATTCCGATACCGTATGAACCCAGAATAACTGGCTGTTGCTTGCCCTCTTTATCGGTAAACATTAAGCCTAGCTGTTCGCACTTAGTGCCGCCAAAACTAAATATATTACCTACTTCGGCTGCCTTTTTCTTGACCATTTTTGTCTTGTCCAGCTTTAAGTCTTTAATTACTTTGTCATTATAAACTTCTTCATTAATGGCTAATTTTTTCTTCTCGTCGACGTAAATTATGTCTTCGCCCGCTTCACAGATCGTCTGGAACTCATGACTAAATTCAGCAAAAGCACCGCCACTTGCAAATGTTGTATATGTAATATCGCCTATTCCAATACGTTCAAAAATCCTGTGATAAGCCTCGGTCGTTTCATCGTAGAACTTCTGATGGGTCTCTTCGCTGTCAGTATAAGAATACATATCTTTCATTACGAATTCGCGTCCGCGCATTATGCCACTCTTGCTTCTTAGTTCGGCACGAAGCTTAGTCTGAAACTGATACACGAAAACTGGTAGATCCTTATAGCTCTTAATATGATTGCGCATCATATCTGTGATTGGCTCTTCGTGCGACCACGCCAAGCCCATCTCTGTACCGTTTTGTAGTTGAGTCTTAAACCAAACATCAACCTGCTTATCATCCCAACGATCAGTCTTTTCCCACAATTCCTTGCGCTGCAAGTTGGTCATAATCAACTCTTGTCCGCCAACTGCGTCCATCTCTTCTCTAACGATTTGTTTGATGTTTTCAAGCACCTTAATGCCTAGTGGTAGATAAGCGTAAACACCTGCCATTTCTTTGTGTACATAGCCAGCTCTAATCAATAGCTCGGCATTTTTAGCTACCTCATCAGCAGGAGCATCCTTAAGTGTCTTAGTAAATAGTTGTGATAATTTCATGATCATAATTATAGCACAGCCATAATTATCTTGGCAGCTATAGCGAAAGAGGCTTGAAGTAGTAATCTCAAAATATGAATAAGGCAGGGCCAGAGCTGTGAGCTCGAAGCTGGTATTGACAATAGCATGCCAGCCGTCGCTTCGAAGCTATTGTTCTGAAAAGTGAAGCTGTAGGCCGTCAGGTGATATCAAAGACGAAGAGAAGCAAAAAGGCTAGAAAATTCTTAGTAGAATGCAAAACCATTGGTATGTAGATATTGTCAGTCTTATACATCAGCCAAGCCAGTACCGCACCCAATATAGCTGTGTCGACAAACAGGTTGAGTTGTCCGTGTGCTATGCCGAACAAGATAGACGATACGACGATCGCAAAGACCGGAGCATGCTTTTTAAGCTTAATTGACAGGTCTTTATTGGTAGTGTATTTATCGATATTCAGTAGTCCCTTAAACAATATTCCTCTAAAAACCAGCTCTTCTAGCACTGGAGCTATTACGACCAACAGCAAAAAGGCGTAAATATACTGCAAGGCTGATGACGGACCCTCGAAGCCCAAGTCTTGATCTTGGTTGAGCACTTCTTCTGAAACAAAAATGTCCAAAACGATAAAGCCGATACTACTCAACAAAAAATAAAACAAAAAAGCCGGGACAACATACCATATTTTACTCAAGTTCTTTTTAGTGAACCCTAAATTCTTAACGCTTGAATTTTTATAGATATTCAAAGCAATCAGGGTCAGAAGTACGGTCATTGCCAAAGAAAAAGTCGAAAGTGCAAAAAGATTCTCAAGCGTTAAGTCTTTATCAAAATCTACTAGCCCAGTGACAACAAAAAATATACCGGCAAGAATGTTTGAACCCAGATAAATACCGAGAGCAATCGGTATTGTTTCTAGCGCTCCCCACGGCGCCTGGCTAGATAGCTCTGTGGCTTGCTTCTTCTTTTTATTCAGCTGATTTATCATTAGCATATTGTATCATGGGATTTACATTAAAAATTATCTTTATCTAGGCTGCTCAATTTGCACACAGGTCAGTATTTCTCTTAGAAGCGCGTAATGGAGTTTACTAATAGTAAACGCAATGAAGGAGAAGTACTGGGAGTACTTAGAGTAGAAGCATCTCTTGAAAACTGTGTTTTCAAAGTGTATGCGACGATTATGGATAAGAAAATTCTGAGATGTGTGTAGATGTGCAGCTGAAATTAGAGCTTGGCAATGTCATTAATCGTAATTGCAATAATCAAGGTTATAAGAATTAATCCGCCAGCACCATAAATAATAGTCTCCCAGCGTTGAGTAAGCTTTTTACGCAAAGCTTTGAATATAAGCATTGTGTATAGTTTACCGCCGTCTAAGCCAGGTATTGGCAATAAGTTGGCCACCGCTAGGGCTAGTGATATATTGGCGGTGATTGCGATTAAAGCCTTAAAGCTACTGACGTTATTTAATTCATTCACGATGCCGACTGGACCAGCTACATCTTCGGCAGCTTCTCCAGGATCACCAGTAAACAAAGAGCCGACCGCATCTCCGATGAATTTAAACGTCTCTATAAATATTCTATTAGCAAACATAAAGCCATTAATTGGCGCACTCCACCATTCACTCTGTATCTCTTCTAGCTCTCCACCCGAAAAAGTGGCACCAAAAACCCTTTGCTTTTCACCCTGCTCTGTTTCGCTTGGTAATAATTTTATTTCGATACTTGTAAGCTTGTCGGCATCTGAATAATCTTCGTATTCAATCGATATACTCTTAGCTTGGTTGTCACTTAATAGCGTAGCGAGCAATTTCGAATCAGTGTCCAAGGGTTGATCATTAACGGACACGATTTTATCGCTACGCTCTATACCGGCAAGGTCAGCCGGTAACCCTTCTTCTGTCTCTGATATAAATACCCCTGAGTTAGTAACGACTTTTTCACCACCAATAACTCTTTGGTCGTCAAATACTACAGGCAATGAGCCAAAAGCCAAGACAATAAATAACAAAACACCGATAATATAGTTGGTGAAAATACCAGCCAACATCACTTTAATTTTAGATTTAAAGCTGGCTGCTCCAAAAGACCCCGGCCTTTCGTCTTCGTCAGTTTCACCCTTTAGCTTAACGAAACCGCCCAAAGGTAGCGCATTTATTGTATAGTAGGCCTCGAATATACCCCTGCCCATCTTCTTGCCCCAAATCTTGGGTGGGAAAAAAACACCAAACTCTTCTACCTCTATGCCGTTGCGTTTAGCTACTAAAAAGTGTCCGTACTCGTGTGCGACAATTAGTAATATAAATAAGATTATTCCAGCAATTAAAAACATTCGCTGTTAAGCATAGCTAAAATAACTGAAAAGTTAAAGAGTTGTCTTGCTAGACGGGGTGTCGGAGCGGTCCGACAGATCGTTTGTCATTGGTAAATGACGGTACTATGTTACTTTTTTGTTTGTGCAAAATAGTAACCAAAAAACACATCCCGCACAAAATCACGATATAACAAAAAGAAATGTTTTGTTCTTCAAAAAGATAGTCGTTTTCTACTAGAAAACAGCTTTTGAAGCTCAAAGACACAAAACATTACTTTTTGTTATTCGGATTTTGCTTATGGGCATCGAAGTCCATGGATTGCCTATGGCAACTTATTTGTATTGTAGAATTAGGCCGGGTTGAACAGACGCTGCTTGAACTGTCTAAGTCCATCGTATCAGAACCGTATCGCTTTGGTTGTATCCTTGAGGAAATTAAACGTCTACTCGAAAAGTCAACCAAACATTCTCCAGCTGTAATTTACTAGTACCATCCTATCTAACAACTTGACTAGCACCATTGGGCAAGAAGTGTATCTATATAGATATTGTCATCTTACGACTAAAAACTTACTACAAACTTTTCTTATAAAAAGAAAGAGGCTCACGATTGAGTAGGTGCTACAGCGTCAGCCGTAAGCCTCTTTCGTGAGCCTTGTGGTTCAATGAGCCCAGTTTTGAATCAGTGCATCCACCACAGCTCTTGGGTGGAGTGTCGTTTTCCGCTCATGGAGTAACCGATGAGGTCAAGCCGATTGCGAACTGACTCAAAACGCTCGAGAGTTGCATTAACCCACGGATTGCTGGCGGGATATCCACAGAGGTCGTCTTCAACCATTTGGCATACCTCCCACTCAGTTTTCGACGTCAAGTCTCCCAGGGTCTGGACTCCTTTAGCGAGCAGCCTGTTCATGATGTCGGGCTCGATGCCGAGAGCGTAGACTGGTAGGTCTCCATTCTCTTCTCCGTAAGCAAAGCCGTCTTCAGTGATGTTGCCCTTGCAAGTTTTTGTGCAGTAAAGACCGCCCATAACCGCTCCCCTTTTTACAGGAGAAAGAGAGACCTGCCAGAGGTCAAAGAAGTCTGTCATGCACTTGAGTGCGTCAACGTAGAAGTACAGCCTGAACGGCTTTCCTCGACTTCCTTCAGGGCGAACCTTGAAGTAGACCTGTCTCGAGCTGTCTCTATCGCCGAGAGCACCGACCAGCTGTTGCTTGTTGGGGCCATTGATAATTTCAAAGCGTGCCGTCACAGCACACCTCCTTGTATGTACAAACCAGTTAAGTGCTGGCTACACTGTTGACTCGAAAGTCCACTCTACGCAACGCAGAGAATTGTTAAAAGATTACTACATAACAAATGAATTGTCAATACTAGAAAATATATTACACCATAACACAAGTTGAAATTTCTGAGCCCTGTTAGTGTCGTTTTTAGTTGTCAAGTTTTTTGTCCTACCCCTGTTAGCATATGCCTCACAATACTTATTGTGCGAAGCATCCATGGTGTTAGTCGCCCATAAGCAAAATCCGAATACCAATAAAGTAAAGATACTGTCCTTAGGCTTCAAAAAGCCGTTTTCTTGGAGAAAACAACTCCTTTTGAAAGAAGTAAATGCTGTTGTTTTGTATATCGTGATGTTTGTGCGGGCTAGATTTTTTGCTTACTTTTTCATCAATGGAAAAAGTAAGGCTTAATTTGTTACTTTCGAAAAGTAAACGATCCATCGGATCGATCCGACAAGCCCATGCGGAAGCACTATACTTTCATGATATCGGCTTCTTTAACAGAAGCCAGTTCATCTATCTTGGAGTTGTAATCGTTGATCATATCGTTGAGCTTCTTTTCCTCATCCTTATAATCATCGGCTGATATTTCTTTATCGTTCATTTGCTGTTTTATCTTCTTAAGAGTGTCTTGACGATGACCACGCAACGAAACCTTTGCCTTTTCGGCTTCTTCTTTTAGTTGTTTGACCACATCTAAACGTCGTTCTTCTGTCATAGCCGGAATAGGCACTCGAACAACTGTACCATCATCAGCGGGGTTAAGGCCCAAAGTCTCATCATTAGATATAGCTGTGGATATAGCTTCGATATTGCTTGCATCAAAAGGCGTTACCTGCAGCATTTGAGCATCCAGCACCTTAACTGTTGCAGTCTGGTTTAATGGCATCATCTGGCCGTAAGCCTCCACCATGACGCCTTCTAAGATAGCGGCGCTTGCTCTGCCAGTGCGCACTTTCTTAAGCTCATCTTCGAAATGAGTTATTGCTTGGTCCATTTGGTTTTTTACATTTGAATTATCCATGTCGCCCATTATACCATAACTAGCTAGTAAATTAGCGAACCAGGGCCAACCTTTGTCATATCTTCAATTGATGGTGGATCAAGACCAAGAAGAAACCGTCTAGACAGATCTCCTATTCTTTGTGAGGTAGATTGCGCTAATTCTAGACCGAGTGTAGCCAGACCTCCAATATTAGGGGCAATTTTAGAAATACGGTCGCTAAGTTCTTCTCCTGTGGGTATATGTTGTGTCTCTATTTTGTTCATAATCAAATAATACTATAACTATCTATTATCGGCAAGCATAGTCACTCCTCTTCTTTTTTCTGCCGCTTAGTTACCCAGTTCAAATCGAGCGAATCGAGCAATTTTCATGTTTTCGCCAAGTTTGGCAATTTGTTCACGCAGTAAATCACCAACTTTGGTGTCTGGATCTTTGATAAAACCCTGTTCAAGTAAACAGATTTCAGACTGCCATTTTTTAACTTTACCTTCGATGATTTTCTCAACCATGTCGCCTTTTTTGCCTTCGTTCTCTAGCTCTTGCTTAAACAAATCTTTTTCTTTAGCAATTACGTCCGCAGGGATATCGTCTACCGACACATATTGCGGTGCAGCAGCTGCCACATGTAGGGCTATCTCGTGCACAAAATCTTTAAAGTCATCAGTCTTGGCCACAAAGTCTGTCTCACAATTAATCTCAACCATCGAGCCAATTCTCTCACCGTGCATATAGCTATGCACTAGCCCAGCTTCAGCTGCTCTGTCCGATTTCTTGTCAGCTTTCGCAAGACCCTTAACGCGCATTTCCTCGACCGCTTTGTCATAATCACCACCAGCTTCTTCTAGTGCTTTCTTTGCGGCTGTCAGGCCTACACCCGTTGCATCTTTTAATTTTTTGATGTCTTCAATTTTAATATCTGCCATATTATATTCTCCTAATTAAATTAACTTTTTTCGTATCTAGTGGTTGGTAGCTCGTACCTCGTACAGAATTCGGAAAGAGCTCCTTTCCCCTCCTGTTCGAGCTCCGAAAAACTCTGTTAAGCTTCTGGGGTGTCAGTCTCTACTTTAGCTTCGGCATCTGCAGATTTCTTGGCAGACTTAGACTTACCTTCTTTAATAGCATCAATAATATATTCGGCAATTAGATTTAACACAGCGATGGAATCGTCGTTACAAGGAACAGGCAGCGTCGCCAACTTAGCATCAGCGTTGCTGTCTAGCAAAGCTACTGTTGGTATCTTTAGGCGGTTAGCTTCTCGCAGTGCTAGATCGTTAGTAACGGCGTCTAACGCAATTACTAACCCAGGGTTACCTTGCATTTCTTTAACTCCACCTAAGTTGGTGTTAAGTTTTGCAACTTCTTCTTCGAATCGTTGTACTTCCAGCTTAGAGTATCGTGACTCTAGCTGTCCACTTGCGAGCTGCTCTTCCAAACTAACGAGATGTTTTACTCTCTCGTTCATAGTTTGAGAGTTAGTCAAAAGTCCACCAAGCCAACGCTCACATACGTATGGTTGGCCAGTTTCTTTAGCGATGTGCTGAACGACTGGTTTTGTCTGGCGCTTAGTACCTACTATCAATACTTGCTTGCCGCCAGCAACCGTCTTGGTTATGGCTTGTAGCGCTTCCTCTAGCAACGTTGCTGTTTTCTCGAGGTTAATGATATGTATTCCGTCGCGGTCGCTATGAATGTAATCACGCATAGACGAGTTCCATCGACTAGTTTTGTGCCCAAAGTGAGCACCAGCTTCGAAAAGCTTCTTTATATCTACCGATATTGGCATATATAATCCTTTCTCTTAGGCGCAGTGTTACTTATCTCACAAAATTAAGCAGGATTTATCACTACGCTGTCTTATAGTTAACTCTTAAATAATAACAACACCGCTAACAGATGTCAACGGTGTTGTATTAGGCTTCTGATAACTAGGCTACAGAAACTAGCTGTCTTGAAGCAGAAGCGTCATCTTCTAGAGCAGAAGAAACTGCCAGAATTGAGGCTTCTTCTACAGCTTGGCCGTATACCTCATTCATTAGTTGTGCTTCTGTCATTGTAGCCAAAGGTTCTCCGTATTGGGGAGTGCTAATACTGTCTCTATCCCAGTTAGTCCAGGGTTGCGGTTCAGATGCTTGCTTGGTTTGAAATATTTTCATACTTACCAATATTAACACAACCGCAAATAAAGTCAAGGCTTTAATTTACACGATTTCCATAAAATAGATTAGATTATCTATCTAGCCATGCAGGAGCCAGGTCGCTAATAGGTCTAGGTTTAGACACGACAGGATGTCTGTCCTCTGGCAATAGCAACTCATCATTGGACTGCCTCTCAACTTCTGCTGCATACTTCGCATGCCTTATACTAAAATCAGCTAGTGTAATGACCGGACATACTGGTGCCAGTTCTCTCGCCTGGGTGTTAGCTCTCGCATTCTCGGCACCGTACCGTGCTACTCGATATGCAAACAATTCATGATCTTGACGTCGGTCACTTAAATAAACTACATCTGCCTCGACAGAGCCACCTACAACCTGCTCGCTTCCTCTAAAAGGTGTTTTTTTCTCCATAATTAGGACTAATTTAGCATATGGATGCTGCCTTTGGCAAGACCACAGCAATTCTGTTTGACATCTGTAAGATATTAAGCTAAACTCTTCATCTGATGAAAAAAGATATCCACCCAACAGATTACCGCCCAGTTATTATTAAAGATTCTAACTCTGACTTTGCAATTCTGACCAAATCAACCGCAACCACAGAGGAAACTATCAAATGGACTGACGGCAAAGAGTACCCACTGGTAACAGTACACATCTCTAGCGCCTCTCACCCATTCTATACTGGCGAAGAAAAAGTACTAGACATCGAAGGTCGCGTAGATAAATTTAAGGCTCGTGCCGAAGCTGCCGCCAAGAAGAAAAGCGAAGCTACTGCTAAAGCTAAAAAAGCTTTGAACAAGACTGCCAACGAAGACACTTCACAGAAAATTGGTGGTGGAAGTGCGCCAAAGGCACAGAAGTCAGAAGTGGGAAGTTCGAAGCTAGAAGCTAAAGACAAGAAGACTGAAGAAAAAGAAGAGAAAGTTGAAGTCGTCGCTAAAGAAGATACAGTGGAAGAAAAGCCAGCAGAAAAGGCTGAAGTTGCCACAGAAGAACCTAAAGAAGAGTCAAAGACAGAAGAAAAAACAGAATCTTAGCTTAAGATAATTAAAAGCGCCCAACTTGCTTGAGGCGTTTTTTCTTTTATTAAGACAAAATACTCACAATAGACAGAATCAGCCACCCCTACGCTAACAGCGCAAGCGCTTCTTGAGGTGTTTTAACAAATTGCAAAGGACCTCTTTTAGCATTGTCTTCGGCATGATTTCGAATCTTCTCAACTGAATTGTATGTCAATAGCCCTGCGTTTGTACCACGGTCAACCAAATAGCCGATATCCCTTTCGTTTTGTCCGCTATGTAGCGCGATTTCCAATAGCCTTTGAGCGTAACGCTTCTTATCATCCTCTGATAGACCAGCAATCTTTATAACCTCCTGTAGAGCAAAGTTGTGACTGCACCGACCTCCCGAAGCTTGGGCAAAATACAGTTGTGAAAGTGAATCGTCTAGTGAGCCCGTTGTTTTACTAGCATCTTCATTTTGTAATGTTGCTTCAACCTTAACTTTTACTAGCCCCTTGTAGGCTTGTTCCGGCCTAACGCCCATGTCGCTAACAGCATATTCAGCAAGCACGGTAGCTTCATCTAGTGCCTTAAGTGGGCCAAAAAAATCACCAACTCCGTCAATTACTATTTGTATTGCTTCATCATAATCAAGCTGTTCATTCTGCATAGCTGCCCTTAGAAGCCGTGTGATAGGCGGAGAACCTAGCATCGTGTCGCTAAAATAGCTCCTATGTAAGCGCATCATATATTCGCTAGTCTGCATTTTTTCTTTGACACCAGGGTATGTGATTTGACCAGCTTTAATTGCGCTTATCATCATTCCGAAATAGTAAGAGCCGTCTTTTTTGCCAAAAGTCTTACCAAAATGAGTGTCAGGCTCGTCCACAGCAGCATTAACATCACCTATGTGAATATGGTTTGACTCTATCAGCCCATTTATCGCATCCGAATAAAAAGACGTCTGGCCGCTACTGCTCATTGTTCCTTGTGACCAATTACCCAAAATTCCTAGGGCTTCATCAAAAGAAAGTTGACCAGCTTCCACGGCGCTTTGTACTATGACTAACGGGTCCTGCGTGTGAGGCCTACCAATGTCAGTGTATTCAGTTATTCCTCTACTGTCCAATGCTTCCTGAAAGTGTAGTTTACCTGTTTTTATCAGTTGTGCTGTAACTGCTAACCTGATCCTACCATCACTAGTTTCCGCTGCTTTTAGTGCTTCTTCTGTGTTTCCTAGATACGTTTCTAGTACAATTCTATCCTCGATAGAAATCTCACCGCCTGCATCTAGCATCTGTCTAATCCGGTCATGTGCGATACTTTCAAACATGTCACCACTAAGTTCTTGTTCTAGAGATGACTCTAGCATAGCCACAACTACTGCCCTCTCCCGTAGTACTCTCTCGCGGCTTAGTGTTTCTGGTGATAATGCTAACATCTGGGTTTCTACATCTTGTTTGTCCTGGCCCAGCAGCTGCAAATCTATAACAGAAATATATCTAACTAAGGTGCTGTGTTCGCGCAAAAATGGGTCGACTAAGGAGTCTGTTTCGTAACCCCCAGGGTAGAATGAGCCTCTAGTTAAAACTCTTTCAGTATCAGCCCGCAGGTCATCTATCCGAACAGCTGAAAGGTCTACGTCATTACGTGTCGCCAACTCAATAAAATTCCCAACGCTGTCTTTTATGGACCCAGGCAACACATAGTTACCGTTGTTATTCTCTGCGGTTCGCATAAAACTCCTTTTTTACTATTGTTCAATATATTCTACTATCTTTACATGTATTTTGACAAGTTGTCGTTCTTCTACCTTAGGCTCAGACTCTTGCATTCAGAGGCTCATCGCTTTTTGACGAGTTCTACCTCTACTGTTCTTCGCATAATACATGATACGTGATACATGATACACTATTGATATGGTCGATATAGCAAAGCTAACCACCGAACTAGAACAACTGGATACCGAACTATCGCAACCAGACTCTTTTAAAGACCCCAAAATTGCAGACAAAACTCGTCGCCAAGGCGAACTACGACAGATTATTGAACTATCAGCCAAGAAAGAATCCCTGCAAAAGGCTATCGAGCAGAACAAAGAATTATCAAACGAGGGTGGCGAGCTGGCTGAGCTAGCTAAAGAAGAATTACCAGAACTAGAGTCCGAACTTGCTGAGGTAACAGAGAATTTAAGAAGCGCATTGACTCCTAAAGACCCTAACGATCACAAAAATGTCATTATTGAGATTAGGGCTGGGGCTGGCGGTGATGAGTCCTCCCTATTTGCCGGTGAGTTGTTTAGAATGTATTCCAAGGTTGCCGAATCTAAGAGCTATAAGATCGAACTGATCAACGAAAACCCTAGCGATGTTGGTGGTTTTAAAGAAATTATTTTCAAAGTTAAGGGCGAAGAGGTTTATCGTAATCTAAAATTTGAATCCGGTGTACACCGTGTGCAACGCGTGCCAGCCACAGAAACTCAAGGTCGTATCCACACATCTACAGTTACTGTCGCCGTCCTACCAGAAGCTGAGGAGACCGATATACAGATCAACAACGGCGATCTAAAAATTGACACATATCGCGCCAGCGGCAATGGCGGGCAGTCTGTAAACACAACTGACTCAGCCGTACGCATCACTCACTTACCAAGTGGTGTAGTTGTTACTTGCCAAGACGAGAAATCACAAATCAAGAATAAGGCCAAGGCTATGAGCATCTTGCGTTCGCGTATCTTGCAGAAGCAAATCGAAGATCAGCAAACTGCCGAATCGGCCGCTAGATTAAAGTTAATCGGGTCAGGTGATCGTAGCGAAAAGATTCGCACCTACAACTTCCCACAAGATCGTATTACCGACCACCGCATTGGCTACAGCCGCAGTGGTTTACCAGCGGCGATGGATGGTTCCATAGACGATCTTATTGAAGAACTGCTCAAAGCTGAGGCTGAGCTAGTTCAGAACTCGTAACCTCTATGATTTATCTTAAAAACTATCACTTCTACGTTTTAATTTCCGTGCTTAATAACTGCACTAATTAACTATGAGTATTAATGACTGGTTGCAGCTAGCAAAAAAACAACTCGATAACGCCAATATTGAGTCGGCACGACTGGAGAGTTTGCTGATTGCCGGTATGGTCTTGTGTAGACCAAAAGAATGGATTTTAGCCAATGGTGATTTTGAGCTTTCCAGAAATCAAGTCAAAGAACTTAACAAACTAGTCGATAAACGCTTAACTCACTATCCTCTGGCTTATTTGCTGGGATACAAGGAATTTTATGGTCATAGTTTTACTGTAACTCCTGATGTATTGATCCCACGCCCCGAGACAGAAGAATTGATTGAATATATCGTCGACAATGCCGCCAAAAATAGTATCCTGCTGGACATGGGTACCGGCAGCGGCTGTACTGCCATATCCGCCAAGCTAGCTCGACCCGACCTTAAAATTACAGCTACTGATATATCAGCAAGGGCGCTAAATATTGCTAGCCAAAATGCACAAAAACTTAGTGCAAATGTTGAGTTTATTAAATCCGATCTCTTCGCGAGCCGCCAGCTACGAGATACGAAGTACCAAACTATCATTGCCAACCTACCCTATGTGCCAACTGACGAAGAGCACTCGACTAACAAGGAGATTGAATTTGAACCCAGAGGCGCATTATTTTCAGGAACTGATGGGCTCGACCACTATCGCAAGTTCCTTGACGAAGCAAAAAGCCATCTAAGTCCTGGTGGAATAATTATCATTGAGCACGATCCAGGACAATTTAAAAAATTAAGCAATATCAGCGAGAATGCTGTCGATATTAAATCTGTTTCTGATTACGTGTCGCTTATTACTTTTACTAAATAATGCTCGTCCAGTCGAAGTCTGGATTTTCATGTATAAAAACAGCCGCCGAAGCTATAAACGCCGCAATAGTAAAATCTCTTAGGTCTAGGCCACCATCAACAAATTCGCCTGTCCCCTTGGCCACAAAAGCCAACGATGCCCATCCAAGACTTCTGATGGCCAGCAGTCTTCCTCCGGTTGGCATATCGAATGCACGCTCAGCGGCGTGAATTGACTCTGCAAACTCGGCACCACCTTGCTGAAGAATTATCCCTCTTTCAATGATATCATCGAAATCATCTTTATCGTCTCCGCTATCTCTAAATTCTGTATTCATAGGATTCCGAATATATCACTTTATTATATAAATGTCTATTTAAATATTCTGAGGTACTTCTTTAAGGTCGGCACTCAGGGAAACCTCGCCACCTTCTCTTAAGACTTTTATATTGATAGTGTCGCCCACCTTCTGGTTGCCGATGACTGAAACTAGAGTGTTTCGCTCGTCAATATCAACACCGGCTATAGAGATGATAATGTCTCCGTCTTCTAGTCCTGCCGCCTCTGCAGGACTATCGGTTAATACTGCCGGCTGATTATCAGTCCCGACAACCAATGCACCCCTATTTACTGGTAGGTTCTGTTCGTTAGCTATCTCGTCGGTTATTGAGCTGTATCTAACCCCTAAATACGGTTTGATTATGCGACCATTCTCCAAGACACTAGCAAGACTAGACTTAGTGTCATTAATAGGTATAGAAAAACCAATATTCTCAGCCTGAGCTACAGCAGTATTGATACCAATGACTTCTCCGTTCAGGTTAATTAGCGGACCACCAGAATTGCCGGGGTTAATAGCTGTGTCTGTTTGGAACAAGTTCTGCAAAGATGAAGCTTCTCCGCTGGAGTCGCTGGCAACAACCGGTCTACCTAAGCCAGAGATTATTCCATAAGTCACAGTGTTGTCGTATTCGCCCAAAGCATTGCCAATCGCGATAACTCTGTTGCCCACTCTGACTGCCGAAGAATCCCCCAACTGAGCTGGTTGCAAATCTTTGGCTCCATTAACCTTGATGAAAGCAATATCATTAAATGGATCTAGTGACACAACCTCGACGTCAGTGTATTCAGTTCCGTCATTTAGAAAAATTTTAAGATCTTCGTTGTTGTCGCCTACGACATGTCGATTGGTTATAATCAGGCCATCCTTATTCAAAATTACCCCCGTGCCTTCACCTTCTACTAGTTGCTTATCACCAAAAAAGTTTACAACTTCTTCGCTGCTGGCAGTTATAGACACCACGCTCGGTGCAACCTTCTGCACCAAATCAGCAATAGCTTCGCCCTCTTCTTGGATAATGCTAGTTGTTCTCTCTATCTGAGTTTCTGACTCGTCTCCATCTAATAAAACTTGGGCTAAAACACCGCCGCCAAAACCCAAAACTAGGCTTAATAATGGAACTACCCATTTAAAACGATTTGGTTTATCTGCTAGCTTTCCCTGCGATCCAAGGTTCTGGGCGCTTCTATAAGAAACATCTGGATCCATCTAGATATCTCCTGTCCAATTAGTGAAAACTATCACCATCAACATGATGGCTGCCGTAAAAATAGTAAATTGGCGTAAGTGTGCGTTCTTTAGAGTTTCATACTTATAATGATTAAATAGGCTGCCAACACAGTATTGCGAGGTAGCTACGATAATTACAACTGTGGGTACAATAAAACTCGGTACAGCGTCTATGACCGTCAGCCATCTGTTCATTATCAATGTTAATTGCACTACGAACAGCGCCCAGCTCAAAGAAAGTAATCTGCCTAAGGGCTCATCATAATAATTTATGAAGTGCCTTGCGCAAGAAATACTCAACATCCATGTTGCTGCAATTAGTATTAGCTCCCCGAAAGTAGCCGCTGAATAATAGTAAAGAAGCGTACTTAAGCCTAGCGCTTGAGCCAACATACTTTGCAAACTTACAGCCAGCGCAGTGCTTCTTGGCTTAATAAGTAGCTGCCAAACTAAGAACAATAGTGCCCATCCTGTCAGATAGGCGTAAGGGTTGCTCTGCAAATCACTAGCTAGGCTCATGTGATGAATTACCGAAAGACCAACCGCTACATCAGGTATGTTGGACCTTAAGTTAGCCACCCAATACCTAGGCTGCACTGCAATAGTCCTCCATTTGCTAAGTAAGAATATCAAAACAGCAATCAACTCGAGGTCATAAATTACTAAAATTGCAGTTATTAGAACCATTCCAGCGCCCAGCAACGAATGAGCTAAAGCACCCAAGTTATCTCGAGCTGAAGATTTGATCAGCTTTAACTGAACCTGGTCAGTAGCTCTGGTCGAAGTGCCACCCCCAGAAGCCTTCTTTTTTAATTTCTTAAAATTGTTCATTGTTTTCACCAATTAATATTATAAAGTCTGCAGAGGTGTTTACGCCAGAGGGTAATCCAGAATTTTGTACTTTGGTGTCAAACTGATTCTCAAGATAGTTGGTGGTATATGGTTTGTTTGAAGCAGTGGAGTACACATTGGTGCCATACTGAGTCTGAAAGGTACTGAGAGTCTCAATATTTAAGACTTGGTATCCAAGCTTCTCAAGATCATCTGCTGTGTTGCCAGCTAGACCTTCGGTAAATGTTGCGTTATAGACTGCTACGGTCGGCTGCTCCTGCTGGATAAATCTATCAGGGAAAAGGTCAAAGAAATATTTGGAGACTTCCGTGTAATTACCATAAGTTGGTGTTACCACCGATGCTCCATCAATAAATGAATTCTGCAAAAAGCTATCGGCATCGGTACTGACACCGGCGGATCTTATTTCATCGGGGTGTATCTTAGAACCTATGCTATACATCTGATTCATATCAGAAAGACTGACATTGGTTCTGAGATTGCCGCTTACAGCAGAAAGAAGCGATGATATTTTTCGTGGATCACTGAAAGTTCCTAAGCTCAAAGCTTTATCGGCTACAGCTTGAACAACATCTCTTTGTCTGTCGCTACGGGCAAAGTCGCCTCTCGCGCTGGTCTTTCTGCTGCGGACGTAATTAAGAGCTGTTGCGCCATCCATTGTTTGTAGCCCTGGGTTTACGATAAATGGTGGTGGATAACCCAATTCCTCTTCTCTGAAAGCATAATCGACAATACTGTCGGTAACGTTAACCTCCACACCCCCTACTGCGTCTATAATCTGCTCAAAGCCATCAAAGTTCATTGTCACATAGTAATGTATTGGTATGTCAAAGTTTCGCTCGACAGTATCAATCATCAACCCAACACCTCCGCCATTATCGTACCCTAATTCATCGCCCCACTTAAGAGCGTTATTAATTCTAGCACTACCATACTGAGGTATATCTACATATGCATCTCGGGGTATAGAGAAAAGCCCTGCTGTTTTTGCAACAGGGTCTATCGTTGCAATTATATTAGTGTCCGATAAATCAGAACCCTCATGATAAATACTACCTGTCCCCATTATAAGTACGTTTATTCTTGAATCCCCGACCTGCTCTAAATTCTCTAAAGGTATGTCTTCTTTACCAGACAAAGCTGGAGCGCTAGAGTCATCGCCCTGAATAACATTATTTGCGGTAACATACAGCTTGAGTCCAAAATAGCCGATAAAAATAACTACAAACAAGCCCAGTACCGACGCAAATCTTTTTATCCATTTGAAAGGATTAAAACCTAGACGATGCTTCTTATTGTGTGACTTCTCAATACTTTCGTCGACAATGTTATCGTTAGATACTTGCTGGTAACTATTTATCATAAAGTCGTCATGCACTTCGTTAAATTCGTTAGACAAGTCATCTCTTTGTACTGGCGCCAGTTTTGGATTATTATCTTTTTTTGGCTTACTAAAAAAAGAATGATGTCTTTTTGCCGGAAGCTCACTACTGTCCATGAGACTAGTGTCTTGCAATATACCTAAATCTTGAACCGAGCCACCATCTTGCTGGATGATACCGTCAATACTGCGAGGTATTATTGCACTCTCGGCCTTAGACTTATTGCTGTTCTGTCTTCTTCTTTGTTTCATACTTAAGTTCAATAAATTATAGCACAAGCTGTATTCGTGTGGGTGGATAAAATTATATGCATTTCTAATGTTTAATACTGCACCTTTAGGCTAAATGTTTCATTTAGTCTTAGGGTAATATATAGTAGCATAATGGAAATTAAAAATAATAATACAGCCCCGAGGAAGCTTCTGTTGACGGGCTCTCTGATTGCTATTATCAGCTTGGGTTTGGCTTTCTTGGTTCTCAGTCCAGATTCAAGCAAAACTGAACCTGTCGTGCAAGTTGCTAATCAATCGACCGAAACTATTGAATCAACTACGCCAATTCAGGACAGGCTAGACGACCTGACTATCGAGCAAAAGATTGGTCAAATGCTGTTTGTCGGCTATGACGGTAGCGACACTGACGAGCAATTAAAAAACATGGTTAATAGTAATTATCTTGGGGGTGTAATGCTTATGGGTCCAAACGTATCAGACACCAATAACGCTAGTTTACTAATAGACGACCTGCAAAGCATCTCAAAAAATGAGTCTTCAACTAGCCTGTTTATCGGCATAGACCAAGAAGGCGGAATCGTACAGCGCATCACCGACCCTACTTTCGAGCTAACATCTCAGCCACAAATCAATACCATAGAGCAAGCAGAAGAAATTGCCGCTAAAAGAGCAATTGAGCTGACCCGCCTAGGAATCAATACTAATTTCTCACCAGTCGTGGAGACAATCACAGACCCAAACTCCTTCTTGTACGATAGAGTTTTTCGAGGCTCCAGCCAAGACGTGCGTAATTATACTGTTGCTTATGTTAATAGCTACGAGCAAAACGGACTGATGTCAACAATCAAGCATTTCCCTGGCCACAACAACGCAAGCATCGACTCACACATTGGCTTACCCTCAAGCAACATGACAGACCAAGAATTTGAGCAACATATTTCAACATTCAGCCAAACTATTGGTGATGCAAAGCCAACCTTTACAATGGTTGGTCATATACTAGTCCCAACTCAAGATCCTAATCTGCCGTCCAGCTTATCACCAACAATAATTAACGATTATCTAAAAACTGATATTGGCTACGAAGGTTTGGTTATAACAGATGATATGAGTATGGGTGCCATTATTAAAAACTACGGAAAAATCGAAGCTGCAGTCAGGGCGATAGAAGCAGGAAACGATATCTTGCTGTATGTAGAAGACCAGTTTTCAATATCAGAAATACACACTGCTCTAGTGAGCAAAGTCGATTCAGGAGAACTAAAAGAGGAATTAATAGACCAGTCAGTTTTAAAAATATTAACAGTCAAATATCAGCAAAATCTGCTAGACTAGTACCTTATGGATAACCACAATCAAAAACCCAAAACGACTGAGTATTTAGGTCAAAGCAGTGTAAAGTACTCAAGCGTAGAACAACATTCAGTGCCACCTACCCAGACCAAAAGTTCTGAATATCAAGATAATAGGAATAAATTTAAGCGTAATAATATTATGAGTTCAGCACGTGGGATATTGTCAGTCGCAGGCTATATATTGGGTGCCTATCTTTTAGCTTTGTTCTTGAGCAATCATGTCTTTCAATCCTACCAGGTTGTTGGTGAAAGCATGTCGCCGACTCTTCATACTGACGACTGGTTGATTGTAAATAAGGCCGGTGCCTCGTGGGCAGACTTATGGAACAACGACTACACCCCCAGCCGTGGTGATGTAATACTGTTTACTGACCCGCGACCAAACCAAGAAAAAACACTTATCAAAAGAGTGATTGCCTTGCCTGGGGAAACTGTTGAATTGGTGGACGGCAACTTAGTTGTAAAAAACGATGAGTTCCCGCTTGGCTTTGACCCTGATAAAGACTATAAAGAGGAGCTGTTTAAACCTACTAGTTCGTCGTCTTTGCGTAGCGGTCCAATAACAGTACCTGAGGGTGAGGTCTTTGTTAGTGGAGACAACCGAGCGCCTGGTGGCAGTGAAGACTCCAGGGGTAGTCTAGGTACAGTCCCATTTGAAAACATCATCGGCGAACTGAGTCTAAGACTACTACCTCTCGGTGATTTAGATTTTACTTTTTGACGGATGAATAGTCGTTTTAAGATAAGTTTCTGCACCAATCTCTGTGGTTAACATTGTGGCAGCCACTAGTGCAGAACCCGCTGCTGAAAGAGCTTGTTCTCTGCCTGTAAGCATAGACAATGTTGGGTCTCTAATCAAATTTCTCACGCCTTCCCCAAAAATTTTACCTGTAGTCAATCTACCCAAGGCAAGTTTTTTAGCTGTCACCTGAGTTAGCAAGGGTGCGCTCTCGCCAAACCTAGCCTGTATCTCTGAGCCTATATATTGATCCAGGGCGCACATTGCCCTATCGTCAAGAGGGTCTCTGTCTGTTTCGAATATCCAATCAGCAACCGCTATATCAGCCTCTAGCGCCACAACACTCGCGAGCCTCCTGTTGACTTGTCCTTTGTCGTTGTGTTCCTTTAGTGAGTCTTGGGCGCTCATTAACAACAACTGCTGTTCGACACACTTGCGAGAAGAAAGAGCTAATCTAGCAGCCACTTCTCTTGTCTCGTCAGCCTCTCTTCGGTCAACCAGAGTGAAGCTTTTTGCAAAAGCAAGACGTGCCTCTGCTCGTTCACGGACACTTTCACTTCCAAAGTGAATAAAATCAAACTCTTCAAGACTGCGTTTTAACATTACTATACTGTAGCGCTTTTAGCTTAATTCGTCAATAATCGCTTCGAGTTGTTCATCATTACCGTATTCGATAATCAGCCTGCCTCCCTTGGCAAGCTTACGGGTATAGACCTTAGTTCCAAGTTTAGTCGCTAATTGCTTAGTATGCACGTTTTCTGTAGCGACTCTAGTCATGGCTTTCACGGCATCCTTAGATCCAGATTTCATCTCTTTGGCATACTGTTCAGCCTGATGAACGGACCATTTGTGCTGAATGATGCTGCTTAACAGCTGTAATTGAGCTGTTTCATTTCCGTCTAAAGATAATATAGTTCGTGCGTGGCCTTCGCTAATTTTACCACTCTGTAGCGTCTGCTTGGCAGTCGTCGGTAACTTAAGCAATCGCAGCATGTTTCGAATAGTGCTCTCGCCTTTACCTAATCGCTTAGCTAAATCTTTAACCTCAACATTGTGCTCACCAACCAATCGATCAAAGCCCATTGCTGCTTCCAGCGGAGTTAGGTCTTCGCGCTGTAAGTTCTCAAGTAAAGCAGTCTCTAACTGAGCTTGTTGAGTGAAACTACGTATAATCACCGGAACTTCTTTTATTTCTGCTATTCGTGCAGCACGCCAACGTCTCTCTCCAGCTATAATATCGTATTTGTCGCCATTCTCGGTAGCAACTATTGGCTGAATAATACCGTGCTGTTTAATAGACGCTGCTAATTCACCAAGGGCACTTTCGTCCATGTTCTGCCTAGGCTGAGCATCACTGGGTTGCAACTTATCAACATCAATCAAACTAACTTGACCTTCTCGAGGCAGGTCGACCTTTACAGCGTCATCAATTACGTCCTGTGGTATCAGACTATCCAGCCCTGCTCCTAGTCCTGGTTTTACTTTATTCACGATAAGTTCCTTTATTTATGTAAACGTTATTGTTTATTATAGTACTGAAACACGAAACATGAAACATGAAACATGAATAAAGCCTAGCTGCAAAGCACGCTATAGTCATTTTTTGCTCCGGTGAGCAGTAATCAGCGCCCCGATATAATTCGAACATTTATTAATAGATTCATTGATTTTCTCGAAATCATCTTCCGACAAATAACCCACCCTCTTGGACAGCTCCATTAAACTTCTGACTTCGTACAATGAGCCTCTAGCTATAACGTAAAAGTTATCTTTATCTTTTTGGGTCTGTCGGCCGTAACCTTCTGCTAGATTAGCACTCACCGAAACTACTGCGCGTCGTATCTGATTAGTCATTCCGTACATTTCATCTTTAGGAAATTTCTGAGTAACACTGTAGACTTCCCCGCCCAGATCAATGGCAACTACCCAGGACTGGAAATCGCATAAATCACTAGCTTTCTTATTCATTCACCTTCCCCTATTCCCTTCCGCAGCCATTCATGTTTCGTGCTTCACACAATTCATGTTTCAACTCTTGCCGTGCTTCTGCACAAGGCCATGGACTTCTTTGGCTGCCTTTTTGTAGCTTCTAGCTCCCTTGCTCATCTTGTCGTGATAAGCGATTGGTTTACCGTGACTAGGGCTTTCTGCTAATCGTACATTGCGTGGTATTTTGGACTCAAAAACCTTGTCTTTAAAATGGTGGTCGAGCTGCTGCTTAACTTGTGCGGACAAACTCGTTCGCGGATCATGCATGGTCAACAGTACTCCCAATAAATTCAAATTAGGGTTTAAGCCAACCTTGACCTTTTGCATAGTTTGAAGCAGTTGGCCCAGCCCCTCTAGGGCGTAAAACTCTGCCTGTACCGGTATCATTAAGTGATCAGCCGCCGTCAGCGCATTGATTGTCAGTAAACTCAAAGATGGTGGACAATCAATCAGTACATAATCGAATTTCATTAAATCGGTCAGAGCTTTTAGTATCTGTTCTCTTTTTTCCATACTAGCCAACTCTAGCTCCGCAGCAGCCAAGTCCTGATTGGCTGGTAACACCATTAATCCGTCGTATGGGGTCTGGACTATGCTCTGTCGTAAAAGTTTTGGGTCATGCAAGACATGATAAATTGTTGACTTAAGCTGAGTTTTATCGATACCCAGACCAGAGGTAGTATTGCCTTGCGGATCCAAATCAATTATTAAAACCTTGTGGCCCTCCTTAGCCAAATAAGAACCAATATTAATAGTCGACGTGGTTTTTCCTACGCCTCCTTTTTGATTTGCTAGTGCTATTACGCTCATGCAATTAGTATATCGTAGCTGGTGGCTCGTAGCTAGTATGGGCTACTGTGGAGTAAAAAAGAATCTACCAGGGCAGCTCATCGAGTCCCTGTTCTTCAAGGAATTGATCTATTGCCACACCAACAGCTTTCTCCAGAGCATCACCTCTTGCTTTTTTAGCAGCCTCTATTGTCTCACCGACAGTCTCTTCCTGAAGAAGGAGGTAGCCTATAGTATAATCAACTAGACTATCTGCGACTTCAACACTTTTAGTAGGTTCAGAGCCGCTCATATAGATGTTTTTTAATCGATAAGGATCTTTTTGATGTAGTCTGACTAGCCTGTCAATACATTGGAAGGCGCTGTCTACTCTTGCTTGATCAAGTTGTGCGCCATTACTCGCTGTCGATAGGACCTCTGCCATTACTTCCAGATCGATATCTGAAACATCTTCTTCACATAATCCTGTATAGTTGTCGCCAAAAATTTTAAATAAATCTCCCGCTAGATTAATACAGTCATTCGCTGTATAGGTCTCCTCTGCTTTAGTTCTTGATTCTTTCATAGTCATTCTCCTTAATTTTAATCATAGTAAGTTAATAGTAAAACCTACCTGTTGTTGCGGAATGGGCCTAGCTTGGCTGGTGCACCACCGATTGCTATTGGCATTGAGTCTTGGTGGTTAGTTGAGCCTCGCACTGCTCGTCGCTGAGCTTGGGTTGGCGGTTGTGGGGCTGGAGTGTAAACACGACCAGAATTCATAGAAGAGCCTGTTCTTATATCTGGATTCGAGCTATTTCTAGAAGCCACGCTTCTTCTTTTTACTCTCTTGTCATTATTCTTTTCAGTTTTAGCAGGGATATCTGGATTCTTGCTTCGACGCCTTGACCAATGTCTTCTGCTAGAGGCATATATTTGGTGAAGGCTCAGCCCTTGGCCCCTTAGCTTCAGCATCTTGCTAGTAGACACGAAAGGCCTTATCTCTATAGGCTGGCCGTACACGGCTAGGTACATATCAGCATATCTTTGCTGTGCCTCATTTAATATGTATTTTCCGCTCACCGTCTTTAAAGCATTGCCATCAAACATACCAGGCCCCGCTAAAGGCATTACTCGAGCTAACCCTTCAAGCTCTTTGTATGCTGCGCGCTTTTTGATCTGAGATTTGTGCAACTCTTCCTCAATCTCTGGCTGCTCATTATCAAAGTCATGGTACTCACGTTCATTAAACTCTCTTATCAGCTCCTGATAGTCCTCCAAAGGTGCGTCAACGAAGCTAAGTTGATTGAGTTTATCTAGAATTTCTTCTAAAGCAGCTTTGTCTCTCCTTAAATATGGATCGTTGTAAGCTTCAATTAGTTGCTTCAATCTGTCTTTGAAGCCCTCTCTCATGTCTGCAGTGAATTCATCTGGTCTAATAGGTAGCTCAAGCAACTCTTGTTCACTCTCATCGTGTGGCTGTACTGCAATATCGATTTTATTTATCCTAAGTATCTCTGCAAACACCTCTTCGTATATATCTTTTACTCTTTCTAGTTCTGCATTAACATAATCTTCTTCACCAGGATCAACACCTTCTAAGGCATTGAGTGAAAGACCTACTGCTGCATTGCTTAAATCTGAACCCAGCCTCTTAAGAGCATAGCTTAGGTCAGCCCTTACAACTGCAATATCCTGCAACTCTTTGGCGAGATCTATCAAAGGCCCTTCTGTGATACTAGTTGGGCTTATCCAAACGTTAGCTATAGCAACTTCTAACTTAGCTCTTAATTCTTCTACTAGTTGCTGAGGTTCTAATTCATAAATATAACGCTCCTCAACAGGCTGATCTATTTCAACTACTTGCTTGAAACCATTGCCTTTTCTCGCAGCAAACTTAGCAACCTTAACCTGCTGAGCAAGGTGAGCTTCTTCGTCTCTTTTACTAATTCTATATCTCAGTCCAGAAAGTGAGACACTTGGTGCTATGTGATCTTCATTTGATGTGCTCTCTTTGTCTCCATGAAGTCCTTCTATCTGCTCTCTAGCCTCCCTCTCATACCAAGGTGTCATATATCCATCATTTACACCAACTGCCGTATCAAAATCAGTGCCATGATCTAGTTCATCTTTGAATATCTCTGTAAATTCCATTGCAGACAACTGTTCATCCACAGAAAAGTCACCAGGAGCAACATACGTACCTTCAAGCATCTGGAAGCCTGTCTCCATCTGCGCGGCTACAACTTCAGGAGTAAAACCTTCTACCTCCCATTCGTAAAAATGGTCTGCGGAGCGCTGTGCCCTCACATCTTCCCAATACTCGTCTGCTATTCTTCTTTCGATTGTTCCGCGACTTGCCATACTTAAACAAAACCTTTCCTGATATGTCCACCACACAAACTTTAAAATATTAATAGATACTATAGCAACAAGTTGACTTTACATCAAGCAAGATAACAGTTTCGGCAAACCGGACGATAATCAAAAGTCCCGTCTTCAGGGACAACATCAGGTAGATTTCGTATTACCTCCCCTTTTCTTAGGATTTGAGAAAACTGAGCGCCAGGCTTTCGGCACGACTCGCATATAGAGTACTTATGTACCACTTCGTCTGGACCAAGTCGATATAAACGACTAACTATTGGCGGTATAC
>Ga0209187_1001479_pt1 | contig 26871 bp, 27 predicted proteins | sample BantaG_FD_187430 | JGI IMG/M metagenome (GOLD analysis project Ga0209187, IMG submission 187430) | Marine algal microbial communities from Bantry Bay, Ireland - BantryBay_4 metaG (SPAdes) (version 2) | ecosystem: Host-associated > Algae > Red algae > Unclassified | place: Bantry Bay, Ireland...
TGAATCTGTTTCTACAAGGAGATGATAGCTATGGGGCAACAGCAAATTCTTATGAAATTGTAAAGGGCTGGTGGTCTATAGATAAAGCAGGGGAAAAACCAATAACGAGGGCATTGCCAGGAATGACTGTTTATTTTCATATAGAAACCAAAAATATCCCTGATGGCGAAAAGCTTATAATGTATTTGTACGATGACGATTCTGATGAAGGAGGAACTGAAGAATTTTTGGGATTAGCTCACGCTCAATCCAACATCGCAATATCAGATAAAGAAGTTACGGACGACAAAGTTGTTAAAACAATAAAATTGAGTAACTTACAAAATCGACTTGATAAGGAGGAAGATAAATTGGTTGAGCTTTTTTTTAGATGTTTTTATGGTAATGTTGAAGCAGACCTGCCAGCAGAAAAAACGGAATATTTAAGGATAGGAGAAATGGTTATTGATCGTTATAAAATGCCTGGGCTTGATCAAAAGGGAAAAGGTATAGCACATGATATGACCTATGGATTTGGAAAAGTAGTAAATGATCCAATATATACTGAAGACCTTTTAAGTAAATATAAAGAAGAATATACAGAGTTTGGTTTTGATGAAGAAAAACATGGACTTTTTTCTAATGCAAATGATTTTGAGTTATTAGTGTTAGATGGCTCTGATGAAGAATTAACCACTCCCCCAATACCTTATCTTCCAAATTTTGTCGAAGAACCTGTAAGTACTTCTTTAGACCCTATATATTCTGGACAGTTAGATTGGGAAGCAATGGAAAATTGGCAATACAATAACAATCGGAAAAATATGTATACGAAGGAGGAAATATTTGAAACTTTGTATATAGATGAGGATATTAATGATGCAATAGATGGTTTTAATGAGGTAATAGATAATGTTGGTGACACAGTAGATGGTTTAGTAGAAGATGCAGTAGAAGGTGTAGTAGGAAGCGCGAATGATGCAATAGAAGATTTGATTGATGATATGTTCTTTCCTCCTGTTTCTCTTCCTTCTATTCCTGCTCCCACTATGCCCTCTACTCCCACTCCAGATATACCTCCTTTTACTATGTCTACTGGAGATACCATTGAAGCATATTTCGATTATCCAGATGCTTATTTGAAAGATGTATTTCAGTTTAGGGCAACACAAATTTTTGCTACTCGTGCTCTTGAGGTTAATTTAATAAATATGATAAATAAATTTTATAGTGGGAACGGTGGAATATATGAAAGTTCTAAAATGAAAAGTGCAATAGAAAAGCAAGATTCTACAAGGGAATATTGTATGTTCGTAGAAAATTATATAGCGGAGAAATTGAAAGACTATTTAGAAGATTTAGATAAATTAGAAGATAAAGTGCCAACTTTTGAAGGGCAAGAAGCAGATAGGAGAGCACAAGGAAAAATCATGGGAGATTTAAAGACAAGTAGTAGAGGGCTAACTTATACTTTTAATAAACCCAGATTTGATGAAAGTCCGAAGAAAGTTGTAGGCTCTTGGTTTGGGGGATTTCTTTCTGTTGGTCTCAAAATCGCTTTGAATGATATTTGGGCTGCTGAAGTTAAAGTTTTAGAGTTGGAAAATGATGGTGAAAATTATTCTTGTAAGTATGAAGTAATATTATGGGATCATTTTGGTTTAGACAAACCTGATTTAGAAAAGAATTTTAATGTAACTCCATATGTACAAGGAATGTTTGCATGTTGGTTTATTTTGCAACATTTTAGAGGACGTAAGCCATTTGTTTCTAAAATAAAGTTAGAAAGATCCTTTAAGGGTAATTTTACCAAAGGGAGGGAAGATAGATTGATGGAAGCTGATTTTTATACTGAAGAACAACTTAAGAAATTAAATAATACAGAAGAATAATTCAAACATAATCCAAAACAATGTATAGATTTTTAATAGTATCATTTCTGCTGCTTTTTGCAAGTTGCCAAACCAATAAAAAAAACTTGGCAAAGAATCAGGCTAAAACTGAAAAATCAGAAAAGACTCAAGGAAAAGTCAAATTTACACCTTTAGATAAATTGACCATGCAGGGAGATAGATACTATACCTCCTTTGTCTTGGTAGAAAATATACACAACAATAAAGATTCTGCTAAACTACAAGAACTCCGATATTTTGAAGAAAATAATGTAATCTGTTCATTGGAAGAAAAAGTAGTAAGTTATAATATGAACTTTTATAAAATGACCAACTGCACTAAACGATTTTTAAAACAAGAAAATGACTATGGTGGGTTTCATAGAACTGTGATGTCTGAAAAATGCGAAGACGATGCACTTGGATTGTTTTATTATACTAGAAGTAAAGTTGATAAAAATACTTGGATTTCTAATTTAGATAAAAAAAATTGGGGCGAAACTTATAATGATACCATAATTTGCAACGGAAAATAACCAGATGTATAAATTGGCCACCATATCATTTTCGTATTTTTTCTCATTTTAAGTTGCCGAACAAAAAAAAGCAGCCTAACAAAGCAGCCCACAAGTATTGAAGAATTGAGCATTTCATATAAAGGTAAAGCCAGTTTTAAGCGATTGGATAAATTGTCAGGGCATACAATTAGATCCTATACCGAATATATTTTAGTAAAAAATATTCATCCCAATCCAGATAGTGCAAGGTTGCAAGAATATGCCTATTTTGAAGAAAATAATTCGATTTGTTTGATGGAAGATCATATTGAACGCTTCACTATTCTTTTTTATAGATGGACAGATTGTATGGAGTATTTTATTCACAATAAAGAAGTTCACAGTGGGTATAATATGAAAATCCTTTATGAGGAATGTAATGAGGATAAGGAAGGTTTTTTTTATTATGAAAGAAACAAAGAAAATAAAAATATGTGGATTTCTGATTTAGACCCTAAAATATGGGGCAAAGCTTATACTGATACCATTATCTGTAATTAACATTTAAAGAATGTACCAATTTATTATAATATCAATTTTAGGCTTACTGCTCTTTATAAGCTGTCAAACTAAAAAAAGCAACTCATTAAAGACTTCTCCAAGTGTTGAGAAATCCAATTTGGAAGAACTTACAATGATACCATTATTTGTAATTAACCATAAAAGAATGTATCCAATTACTATAATTGATTATTAACATTTACAAAGGTTGTGCTTTGATTGCTAAAAAATAATTAAAAAATACAAATACATGAATATTTTCTTAAGAGAAATTACCAAAAACAAAGTACACACACATACCGATTTCCAAATAGAACTTGCCAGTCAAGCAAGACAAAAACAAAGTGTGCAGACCATCTTTGCCAACAATGGTACTACCGATGTAGAGGAAACGCCAAAAAATGCTGTTAAGTCAATAGAAATTCTCGACAAGGATGAAACTGCAATTGCCTACAGTGGAAATTTTGATAAAGAGAAGGCAATTCAAGCCGAAGAAATAGTTATTTACAAAGCTAAACTTGATGAAACCCATCCAGACACAGTGGAAGATGAGTTAAAGCGGGTTAAGTTTTGTTTTTGGTTAAAAGATGAAGATAAAAAAACTATCCCAATTGAAACTACTAATAAAGTCATCATCATTGCAGGAGGCATTGGAGATTCGGCTTCAACGGATGAAAAAGAAAGTTTTTTTGAAATGACAGGATCACAAACACTCACTAAAAATTTGGAGAAAGCCTACTTCTATACTGAAATTACCACAACCAAAACGGAAGCTATTTTAAAGATTAAATTTTCAAAATGGCTAGACCGTTCAATGATTATGGTAGAAGCCTTTTTTACCAAAATAAAGAGAAATCATGGAAATACCACAGCTTCCAGATATGTAAAGGCATTTCCTGAAATTATTGATGCCTATTGGACCAATGCCAATAAACAAAAGGTTTTTGAAGCAGGTTATAGCCAGGATGTTTTTCTATACTTTCACAGTCTAGGGCTTAAAGATACCAAAGTAGAATTTGCAGTCTTTGAACATAATTATGCCTTAACAGGTGAAGACAACTTTGAGATGGATTGGAGTGGCAATAAAATTGACATAGAAGAAAATAAAATATTGCTCAATTTTAAATTGGAAATTGAGACTTATCAAAATTACATTCAAGCAAGAAAATTGAACAATTTTTACTATGCTAGTTCAGGTTTGTCAGATTCTTATTTGGCGGAGTTGGATATACTACAATTGTTTTTCCAAACAACTTACGATGCTGATATTAATCCCAAAAATAAGAAAGACGATTATGGTCGCTACCTGAGATTGCATTCTGATGAAAAGATTTTTGATACTTATTTTGCTAGAAAAGAAACGACAACCATAACCAAACCAGGTGATCCATCCGAAGAAAAAATAGACGTTTACAAAAAATTAGGAAGAGCTTGTATGGGAGAGAAAGTGTATTTGGTTGCCCAATGCCTGAACTTAGAATGCAAAGAAGTAACTTTTAATGTTTATGAAAAGAAAGCGACCTTGGTTGAGAATGAAGATACCAAGCTTCCTTTGGTATTCGGTGGTGCAGAGAATCAAACCGAGATAACGGCAACTGTCGAAAATGGTTTTGCTATTGCCGAAATTGATTTAATGCATTGTAAAGAATATGATCACAATGAAGATTGGGAAAAGATACTAAGCCCAGCAGGTGGAAAAGATATTTATAACAGACTGTATATAAAGACTAAATGCAAAGGGGATGCTCTCCAACATGAAAAAATATTTCTTAAATCAAAGGAGGAAGGTTCTTTTGAATTGGTTGGACCAATTATATTTTACTATATTTACCATTATGGAAAAATAGAGATGTATGATTGCGCAAGACCCAAAAAAGCAAAGTATTTTTTCCAAGCAAGTGATAATAAGGTTCACGAAATAGGAACAGCTACTGTGCATTTAACCAGAAGGCATATCAAAAAAGGCAAACTAGTAAAAGACAAAAAAGACCTTATTCCGCTTGCCTATGTAAAAGATATACCAAGTTATAGTAAGGGAAATGTAAAATTTAAATTTTTAGTCTGGAACAGTAATAAATCAAAAAGATGGTACATCAATCCAAGTTGCTTTGCGGGTTTGTTGGGAGCAATGATTGATCAGAACGCAGAAGATGTGGCATTTAATGGCTTTAGTACCAAAGATGGTGGTCCTGGTGACAGTACCTCGCACATCAATGGAGAAAAAGGAGACTTACGTTATTTTAGTACCAATTTCAATGGAGAACAAATGGAGCTTCAATACTCTACCCTTGATTATAATAGACAAGTTAAGTTCAATAAGGCTTTGTATAAATTCTTTTGGGGAAGAACTGAAAAAATGTATTCTGAAAATTTTAACAGAACAGTGCAAAAGCAAGCTTTAAATCCGAAAACAAAAAAAATGGAAACAAAATCGGTAATCGAAAAAACGCTTTTACCTTATTGCAAACACATGAAAAGCACAACAGGGACTTCACGATACAGGCATCACCATCACATACATTTATCAGGTTTTGATCATTCTAAAGTTATAAAAAAATGAGAATAGTTTTCTTTTTAATTTTTATTATTTTTTTTGCCTGTGGTACTCTTGAAAAGAAACCACTTGTCAAAAAAAATAGCATTTCTGAGAATACAGATGATAAAAATGTTTCAATTGAAAAAAATAGCATTTTTGAAAATGGCGATGATAAAAATATTTCAATCAAAAAAAATGTATTAGATTCCCTTTTGGCAAATTTACCTGACATGGCTTTTCCATTTACAGAAAAATTTGTGAAGCCTCTGGTAAAATCGAAAGAAGGTTTTTATTATCCTTCGGATATCTTGGTGGAAAAAAAATTAAACAATCATCGAAGATTGTTTAATAGAAACAAATCTGAGCACAACAAAGATAATGAAAATTATATTTACAATTTTTCAATTTTAGCAAACTACCCTTGCTACAAATACCGATCTGAACAATTTGTTACTATTGGAAGTTTGGTTGCTTATTCGGGTGAGAATGATACCCCAGGTGTTTATTTTATTGTTTTTAATTTTAATGAAAAAGGAGAGCAGTTAGATTATTTAATTGTTTACCATAAAATAGCCAATGGTGGGAATAATGAATATAATATTAAGATAGATGAACAATTAAATATTGATTTGGATATTTTATGGGAAGATTATTTTGATTATGAAAATGGCGGTTATATAGAAGATGGTGAAGAACCTTTTAGAGAGCGAAAAAAAGAGTCTTATAAGACAAGTAAAGAAGGTTTTTTTACACTGGTAAAAAAATAGTCTCTCTAGAAATGATGATGATTTGTGAATAAATACAATAAAGAATATTATAAATAAAAATTTAGTAAAAAATGAAATAAGATGACTGAAACAATAAGTAAAATTAATATAAAACGAACTATAGAAGCTGTTGCATGTTTTAGTAGAATCACATCTAAACCTGTAATATCTAAAATTACACCATTAGAAGTTTCCAATTGTCTTTGTGATAGGGATATAGCAGCAACAGAACTTCAAATTATTGTTAGGCAATTAAGAGAAAAGGAAAAAATAAATGACACAGGCAACAAGAGTGACTGGCAAATAAAACAAAATGTTTATACTCTTAATGATCATAACCTGAATAGTTCACATATTACAAATCAAACTATCAATGAAAAGTATATTAGTGAAGATGAAAGTACACAGAAAAAAAGATGGATTTATACCAAAAATGGTGTTTTGTATTTAAAATTTGGTAAAGTATACTATAACCTTGCAACTGCTGTTAAAGATGAGACTGTTAAAGGTGGAGTTAAAAACTTTACTGTAAGAGAATCTCAATTTGATGTATTAGGTTATGACTTATTCATATCTTCAAGAAGTGAAAAAATAAAATCCAGTGAAGTAAACAATTACACACTATTTGCAAAATATCTAAACGAAGCTTTCAATAAGTATGATATAAATACTTGTATCCGTAAAATACACTTTTTGGCACAATGTTATCATGAATCTCAAAGATTTGTAAATACCTATGAAGGTTTAGCCGTAGCTCCTGCAAACTATAAGGGTGGTGTAGATTTTCAAGGTAGAGGAATTAAACAAATAACACATGACTTTAATTATCTAGCATGCTACGACGAACAGGAAAAGATTATTTATGAGAGCACATGTAACGGCGAGGAAAGTGATTGGGACGAGAGTCCTGCCCTTTACGATATTTATATTAAAAACCGTGATAAGCAGGCTCAAAGTGTTACTGCTTACCTAAAAAAGTATGGTACTAAACACGGCTTCCCTAAAAATTTTATAGAAACACTTAACGATTTCAAGCACAAAATATCTACCAATTTAAAAGATGCTTGTGTTAGTGCTGGTTTCTTTTGGGAACATCAGAAAGTACATAGTTTTGCTGATGACGATGATGTTAAAGGATTAACTAAAAAAATAAATGGACTTGATAATGGGTTATCTCAACGTGAAAAATATACTAAAGATTTAAAAGAAATATTTGATTATGACAATTGTACAAGTAAATAAATATCTGATGTTTGTGCTACTTTGCCTAACAGTAGCTTCCTGTAAAACTACCAACAATAAAGAAAGCAAGAAAAATAGTCCTGTTGTAGTAAACTCTATTGCTGAAGTATACGATTATAGCAATATTGAAACTAATAGAAAAAATGATGGATTTGATTGGGAATTAATAGATACATTACCCGTAAAAGTAGGAGATACTGTTTTATTTTTCAAGGACGCTTATTTAGAAGATAATAAAGTTACTATCGCTAATAAAACTTCAGATTTTGAGATTAAAGCTACAAATAATTTAGATTATTACAAAACAGGTACTAATAAGTTTAGCACATACGAGATTAATTTTAAAAATACAAAAGACAAAAAATCTTTTAATTTTTATATCTATAGCAATCATGGCAAACAAGAAAACCCATACAACCTTAATAACATGTCGAGTTATGTTGACATTGTAAAAGTTAATGACACTTTAGCAAAATTTGACATTCTTGCCAATTATTTTGATGAATACGATTTGTATTTCACAATTAAAAATAATACGATAAATATTATAAAAATTTTTATTCATAGTCATTTTTATTCTGAACAATTTTTTCATGAACTAGACACGCTTATTAATATAACTGAAAATAATAAATTTATTGATATTCAGAAATTACAAAGTGCTACTGAAGATAAGAGAAATCTTAAAAAAACAAGAATGCAAGATTATTGACTTATATAACGTAAAAAACAACCTCTCTAGAAATGGCTATTATAAAAACAAATAAATACCTGATGTTTGTGTTATTTTGCCTAACAGTAGCTTCCTGTAAAACTACCAACAATAAAGAAAGCAAGAAAAATAGTCCTGTTGTAGTAGACTCTATAACCTTAATAACATGTCGAGAATGGCAAAAAACTATGTTTGTAATGGGGCAAAAGTAGAATGTCTCCTGTGTTCCAAGCCCCAAGGAACCTTAATGGTTACTTCAAATCAGGTAAAAGTACAAGACAAGTTTTTTGCTACTGAAGCAGATAATACAAAAGCAAACTTTATATTTGAGGGGACTTGTATTAAAAGCCCTAATGGCTCGGCGCCATGTATAGGGGTAATTATTCCAAATAAATGGATGAATACAGCCGATGCTTTGATTCAAGATAACAAAGCACTATTGGAAGATTCGATAATAATGTGTGATTTTGGTGGAGTGCCAATAAGAATCGTTGATGATAAACAAATTCATCAACCAACAGAACTATTGCCTATTATCGCTCCTGTTATTTTGCCAGTTCCAGAACCTAAAATTATAAGCGTAGAATGGAAATCTAATATCACCTGTGAAAATGAAAGAGAACATTCTCCAGATCAGGTTATAGATAAAAATACAATGGATACCAGAAATTGGGTAGAGGTAACTACCTTGAATGTTTTGCCTGGCGAAGAAGTCACGATTGATTTAACTGGAGAAATAAAAGAATAATATTATGGCATATCAAGTAAATGTAATAATTCAAGATAATGGAATCGGCTTGACTTGTTTTGGAGTTAATCAGGAACCAAATAATTACAAAGCAAATGATTATTCTGATTATGGTGGATACGAGACAAATTTACAGGATGAAAGAATACTAGAGGGATATTTTGGAGATATGAATGGAAAAAAAATCACGAGGCTCTATTATGGAGAAACAGTCTATTATCATATAGAAACAGAAGGTATTGATAATGGTGAGGAAGTAGATTTGAAAATCTTTGAAAGAGATGAGATTCCTTATATAGATCATCAATTAGAAGGAGATACTTATTCAATATTAATAAAAGAGAACAAAGGCAAGATTGCTTTCAAAATCAAGGAATCTTGGTTAGGTCTTGAAGAAAAGAATGAGCTTCAGATATATCACGATGATTATAGTCAATACAAAGAAGAAATAGAACTTTTTGGTGAGTTGGACTACAAAGGTATTGTATCAAGGAAATTTAGGGACAATAAGATCAGTTTACTATATCCGCTCGAAGATTTAAGGTTAGAAGATGGTGGCGGAAATGTAGAATACCAAAGATTTACAGCACAAGTAAAAGGTGTTAAAAATGATTACGAAAAATTTAAAAATATATTTACAAGCAGCCCGCAAGAAATAACAAATAATCTCTTAGCTACTTATGTGCCTTTTGATAAAAATAATGATGGAACATTTTCTGTTGGAGACCAAATTGACATTAATATCTCTGGTCCTGATAATGGCTCCGTTAGAGTCGTAAAAGTAATCATAGAGGATAATTTCTTTGAAGTTTATTTTCACGCCTTAGTTGGACATACCGATGCAGGGAATATTCGATTTTCTGGAAAATTTATTGAAGATTATTTTAATTATTCAGAATCTTTAGTAGAATTTGAAATATATAACATTACAAGATTAAATGTTGTTATGGGCTTTGTTGGGCGTATAATATTTGGGGGACATATTTCTAGGGTGAATCAAACAAGACAATGGAAAAATGTTTTAGCTAATTTTTGTAATTTTATGGGTAAAAATGCTGTCGAAGCAGCTAGTCATATTATATCATATAATTGGGACTGTTCTAAAAATACTATAGGTGAGCTAGATAGTAATACAACTACTCTTATAACAGACCTAGTTAACAATCTCAGAACAGCACCTTACAATTTCGGATTAACAGAAGACAAATTATGGGAATGGTAAATACTTTTTTGCTTTTATGCTTTATTTTTAGTTATTATTTTATTTGTTATTTTTTATTAAAATTAAGTCGGCGAAAGTTTAACTTGAAATGGAAATCATTGGCTCTGATTTTACCTTTAAACATTTTTTTTATGTTGATAGTAGTGTTATTAGATGAAACATATAATGTAGATTTTAATGATAATATGCTTACAGAGTTTTTATATAGAGGTTTTGCCTTCCTTTACATGTGGTTTATTCCCCATATACTAACTATAATAGGTTTAATTGGTTGGACAACAAGTATATTAAAAAACAACAACAGCTAAGTACACCGTAAATTAAAAAATGTCCTGTTTTGGTCTTTGTATTTTTGTTCTATACAAAGAACGCACAGAAGCTGGTAGCAGGGCTACCAATAGCATCGGCTACCGACTGAGTACGAGATGCGGTATAGGACAAAAAGACTGCGGTCCGACGATTCGGTCCAAAACGGTCATTATTTATTTTACGATGTACTAAGGAATAGCTTTAAAAGCTATACTTATATTTAATCAAATAGTTACAAAATATTAAGTGAAAAATTTGAAACAACTCTAAAGAAATATAATTTAAAATTTTCTTGAATAACACAATCAATTACAGTGGAAATTAAAATAATAAACATTAACCCTAATTTATTCACCTATAGAAGCTGGGAGGCATGGATAGAAAAAAACAAGCGTGTATTTACCGATACAAGTCCTGTAATTGTGAATAATGAACCTACTAAAATAGAAATAAAATCAAAAGATATAGAAGTCGAAGAAAGTGAGTATAAATTAGAAAGTACTTATGCTCACGATCAACTTTGTTTTTTAGCCGATGAATTAGCAGAAATAACCTTTATGTTTTTGATGCGAGCTATCTTTGGTGATCAAATAGAAGTAGAGGCAATAAGCAAACTCTATCGAGATTTAAGTGATAGAAAAATTCAATCTCCCGAAATTATAATATCGAAATTTTTAGTAGGCAAATATGGAAGACTAGCGGGATATAGTAATAAACAAAAGAAAATAATCGTTAATGAGAATTTTTTAGAAGAAGCAACTCAAGACAATGATAAACGAGCCGAACTATTAGCTGTATTGGTCGAGGAATATGGACATCATATAGACAACTTGCTTCGCACAGAGCTAGCCACTAATGGCAAGAAAGATGAAGATATTCTTGATGAAGGAGCTAAATTTGCCTACCAACTATTTAAGTTTGACATTTTTAAAGAAAGTTCTCTAGAATTCGCATCTGCTGAAACACCTACTTTTGGTGGAAATTTAATTGTTGATTTTTCAAAACTACATACCAGTATTACACAATATGTAAACGAAACCCAACAATATGATGAAATTCCTGGAATAGATACTCCAAACTACGGTGCAGGGAGATCCTACGACAAAAACGGTGCCTACTCCCACGGGGATATTGAATTTAAGGCATTGGCTAATTCAGCATCTCCTGTTTTCACAAATAAGCAAGTTACAAAAATATATTATGGCAATTGGCTAAGAGATTTTTCTCAAGTCATTGTGGGAATAACTGTAAGAAGTACCAATCATGCTGCATTGCTGCAAGAAAAATATGATATAGAACAGGAAACTGTTCCTATGAAATTATCCCATGAAGGCTGGGTAAGTTTAATAGAAATTTTAGCCATAAAGGAGTTTCTTTATGACCACTTACTTGAAGAAGGTAAAGAAGTACCCAACGACTATAAAATCTTGAAAAAGAAATTTGTCGAAGAATTTGGAGAATTAGATAAAGACGTATTAGGGCTATATAGACCCGAAGAACATATAGACAACCCCAAAGGATTGGGTGATGAATCTAAAATAAAAGATGATAAGGGCAATGTTGTTTCCTTTAATTATGAAGGCGCGACTAAGACTCTGTATGCAGGAGACAATAATCTGTCTTGGAAAATAGATGACACACGCAATATGTCTAACTTCTTTTGGGTCGATTTCCCACACCGTCCTTCATCTGTTACTTACCTTAAAGAACAAATCCGTTTAGCCTGTAAAAATGGACAAACCAATAAAGGCTTTCATCATCTCGGAGCCGCTCTACATGTGCTGGAAGATTTTTTTGCGCACACCAATTTTGTCGAAATTGCCATGCGAAAACACCGTGCAAATGTTTATCCCTGGATAGAAACATACAAAGGCAAAAACTATAAAAATTTGCCTGTAATAAGTGGTACATTTTTATCCGAAGATACTATTGCAAGTTTAGGACCCAAGGTAGCAGACATCTTATTTTCGACAGAAATGGTACACTACGAAAGAAGGGAACCAGAACAACGAACCCTCAGCGAAACCTTTCTATTGACTACGCTAAGAGACTTAGCCAAGGGACAAGCAAGCGATCCCGCAAAAACAAACTCTTCCTATTTGGGCGTAGAACATGCCACTTGGTTAGAATGGTTAGAAACATATTTAAGTTTTCAAGACTACCTCGCCGCAGAATATAAAAAAGCAGATGATTTAGACTGGCTTTCAGGAGACTTCTTTGAAAAGCTTGGGGCAAAAACTATGGAAACCATAGAATGGGGTATGAATTATACTGGACAATTCATATCATATTTGCCTAGACTTGTCTTCGGTCTTATCTTTGATTCCTTTGATGAAATCGTTCCTATAGTCCAAAGTCAGAATAATTCAAATTATGGCAACAACCCCTCACACTCTCAAGTAGCCAAGGATTCCGAAACTCACCTGCTCAACCAGCTTTCAGCAGAGTTGGCAATGATAGCCGTAGAAGATGTAGGAAAAAAGTTTAAAGCAGGTTGGAGTGGAAATGATCTTGCAAAGTATGTAGCCGACACTTATTTTGTGCATCCTATGGACGAAAAAGCGAATTGGTGTGATGATAAGATTTTAAGATGGATTACTCTTAATCCAAATGCCGTTGAAAAATTAAAATTCAAACATACACATAAACATTTCGAGGACAAGGTTGAACGGATTACTAAAGAAGAAGTTCAATGGATTAAAGAAATTATGGAATATTTTAAACAATAAAATGTACATTAACAACTTGAAACTAAATAAAATATTTACAGGGGTTTTATCTGTCCTCTAAAACTATAAATACAAATAGATGAAACCAATACTAATAATTATACCATTAGCTCTATTAATAATACTCCATATTCAATGTACTATGAAAACACCAACCGTAGATTTATCACAAGCCAATATTAAAATAGACAGTTGTGGATTAATGTACAAAGGACATCTCCTAGAATTAGATACACCAGCTCAAGAATGGATAAAAGTACTGGGAGAGCCAAGTAGAACAATAGGGGTAGGTCCTGTTTGGGATAATTTAGGAATTGTATTGGACGAGTTTCAAAATGAAAATGGGATGGTTGCCCGAGTATACATTTTCTTTCTAAATTTAGATAGCCCTGACGGACAAGCAGGAAAGTTAAATAATGCAAGAGACTTTGAATCTGCACAGCATGTAGCGGATAGGAATATGAAAAATGGAGTTTCATTGATATCCGATGAAATAATGAAAGAAATTCAAACTAATAATAAAAAAAATAAAAAAAATTACATATATCCTTATACTACTTATCAGGGGTATGTAAGTTTACACGATTGCCCTATAAAAAGTGGTATGAAAGTAGAAGAGATAAATGCTTATAGGGAAAACCTACCCTATTCGACCAAATTTAGGTATATAGATCAAGCTATAGACGGCGTAAATGATTCTGGTGTAACCAATAAAACCTTTGGTGGCGATTATAAGTCATCAGGTACAGCCTGTAAAGATGGTCGTCTACAATTTTACCGTCTTAATTATAACGCCAATCATAATTTAGAATATTTAATGATAGGCTACGAATCGCTAAGCGACTATAAAAGCCGAAAAAAATACGAAAAAATATAAAAAAATATTGGGAAAAAAAACAGAATGAATAAAAGCGTTTTGTAACAAAAACAATTCTATACCCAATATCAATATAGAAACCATTGCCTCTTATAGGGCTTCAATTAAGGGATAACTCCTAAATAGAATCTTTGAAAATCAAATAAGATGAATAAAATAAAGTTAATAGCCACTGCAAGTTTTCAGGGAGCTGAGCCTAAAAGTACTACATTACAAGTTTCAACAACTCTAAAAGCATATGTTACATTTAAACCGAACAGTTATAAAGGAGGGTATGGTTTTGATTGGTGTGAATGGAATATAGACACAGGCAAAATAGAAAAATTCCAAGACACTAAAGCTTCTGATATAGGATACACATTCAATAATGCAAAAGAGGAGTATGAAACTGCTACAGATAGCAGTAAACAAGATGCTCTAAAATCATTATACCCTAAGAAAATAGATGTACATGGAAAAAAATACTATTCTTCTTGGATGAATTTATCAAAAGGTGAAACAGCTAATTTAGAACTCACAATAACCAATTTTAATAAGAAAGATAAGCCAGAAAATGAAGAATACATTACTTTCAAAGAAAATTCCGACTATGATGTTATTTATGGGGGAGTAAAAAACGAGGCGATAAAATTGCCATTAAAGAAGAAGAATGCAAAGTACAATATTGAAATATTTGCAAAAAATGAAACAACAAGCACTTCTTATATTAAAGCAATGGATGTAAGTAAAGCTGTTGTTGGAAAAATAGAAATGCATCCCAATGAAAAAGCTATTTTAGCAATCAAGGTCATCCCTGTAGTTCTTAAATCTACAGTAGCTAAAGAGAAAAAAGAAGCAGCTGATATATATAATAAAGCCATTAAAGCAAAGGCAACAGGTTTAGGTAATAATTTAGACGAAACATTAAATAAACATTCTTTAAACCAAGCAGGTATAAAATCTGTAATTGAAGCGATGACGGTTGACACAGCAGGGAAGGCTGACCCTGAAAAAATAGTTATTGATTTAACTAAAGGTAATTGGACTCATTTTTATAATAATACAAACAAGACGTTTGAAGATTGGAAATTTGACCCAACAGAACCTGATCCGTTAAAAAGACCTTCTGTTTGGGAAAGTGAAGATGGAGATGAAACCTACAAATATGAAGGCGGTACGACCAACAACGATCTAAGACTATTGTTAGATGAATTAGAAGATGAGTACTATCAAATTTATGGTAGAGACTTTAAAGGTGCTTTAGTTTTTGTTACAGATAAAAGCAATTCTAAATCTACTGTGCATGGCTATTCACAAACAAATCCTATTAGAAGCCAAGGAGTTATTATGTTTAAAGGAGGGCTAGAAAGTGACTTTTATGCACACGAATTGGGACATGTGCTTGGGTTAGAACATGTTTTCTTTAAGCCAAAGGCAGATTTGAAACCAGGGGAAGATATAGAATGTTTCGAAGTAGTAGAAATTATTAAAAAACAAAAAAAGAATATTTCTATTTATGAAGAAAATATTGAAATTGTAAAAAAACGTAAGAGTAGAAATATTGAAACTGTTGATTATGCAAAACTAATGATCAAAGATACTGCAACTAATCCTGATGGCACTGTAAATGAAGGGTTAGCAGCTAAACATCGAAAAATTATAACTGACTATGAAGCTAAAATAATTGAAAATGACGCTGATATAAAAATGTATCAGAATAAAATTATATACGCTAATAAGAGAATATCTATAAACATAGAAAGAAAATTAAAACACACACAAGCAAAGAGTAGAAATTATATGGATTATGATATTTCAAGATTATATTTTGATAGATTTCAATGCTTGGTTATGAAAGATGAAGTAGAAAAATTTTATACTAAATAAAAATGAATAAAAAAATAGTTTTTTTCGTATTATTTTTAATACTATCATGTAGTACTGCTAAAAAAATCACATCCGATGATTTGCTTTACCAATCTACACCTGAAAACTTAGATAAGTTTGGCACATTTATTTGGTCAAAAAACGAGAAAGATTCTATAATATTTAACAAAAAGAATTTAAATATTATTAAATCAAAAAAAGGCATGTATTTTAATTCTTTAATAGGATACACCATCTTTTTAGCAGAACCTGAATATAAAATTGAAAACATAGACTTTTCAGAAAGAAGTAAAATACTTGCATACCTAATTTACTGTGGAGAAAAAATTAAAGTTAAAGAGACGGAGGCTTCTTTCATGAGAAGTGCCGTTTATAATGATAGAGATTTGAAGTTCTACAATGAATTTGAAAAAAATAATTACTACAATCTCCCTGGATTTAAAGAGGAATACCGAGGAAAATTTGAAAGATATAAAACTCCTGAACGAATTGAATTGCAAACAGATCCACCAAAGATAAGGAGCCAAAACTAGTATTGGAGTACCTCGCACATCAATGGGGAGACACGTGAACAGAGGAGTAAATATGTCGCTACCAAACCCAGCAGTGAGGCTAAAAATTAAGAGGCACTTTGGGGCTATACTTTAAATTTGACAACAGACGAAAAAATTGTGAAGGCATATTTTGCCAAAAAAGAAGATAGTGATGGGAAAAATACTGAAACAATCTATAATCGTTTAAAGACTGCCAACTTAGGTGGTGAAGTATATATTGTATTAGAAAGTGTCAACCTACAGGGAAAAAGGCAAGTGTAGAAATTTATGAAAAGGATGCGTTATTAACAGTAAAAGTCGGCGACGATGATAGCCCTTTAACTGTTTTAAAAGACGATAAAGAGGTAACCAAACTTGACAATCTAATATTTGATGGCAATGGAAGAGCTGCTGTAAAAATAAAAATCCGCAAAAAAAGTGATGCAGATTTTAAAATACAAAAAGATCTGTTTAGAAAAACCATAACCTCTGTAGAAGTTGTTTATTACAAAATGAAACTTTGATTTTAACTAACCGAAGTCTAATTTAACTTACTAATTAAAATGAACTATAAACTACTATATTTAATTATATTGTAACAGCCCCTATTGAGATTAAGATTTTTAATGAAAATTGAAAACGTGTATAACAATATATGAAATATTTACATTACATATTGATTATTATTTTATTAACTATAAGTTCAAGCACTAAGGCACAAGAATTATTATTTCACAAAACAATAGAACAGTCAATTATTAAGCTTATAGATAGTAGCAACGTATATAGAATTTTATATAAAAATGACAGCATAAATAAAGAGTTTATTTTGCTAGAAGAATATAGATACAATCCTGAGTCACGTAAGGATCAATGGGGCAATCAAAGAGAACATTGGTTTGGAATCATTAATACAACTGTTAAAGATGATATACTTTACATTCTTTATTATAACTATGGATTAGTCCAATTAAAAACTTATTGCTTTTTAAAAGAAAATATAAAAGTAAAAAGTCATTTTATTGATAAAAAAAACTTGAGTTCCAGTGTGAATGCTGGTCCAGTTAGGTTTTTTTCCGAAATGAAATGGATTAATGATAATATATTTATGGAGATAACTACTGGACAAATATATGGCGGCAGCGGAACAAGCGGTTTATATGTGTATGACTCAGCTATTGATAGCATTAAAAAAGTGTTTTTTAAAGATGGAAAATTCATAAAAGACCACAACAAGCTATTTGCAAAATTAGATTTAGATGAAAATAAAGATACTGTAAGCAAACACATCAAAGAGGCATTATTAGAAAACAAAGAACTTAAAGAAAACAACAACTTTAAGTATTTAGGTTATCTTGATGATCCTAGTTCATATTCTTGTGCTAAGACTAGTAATGTTAGAATTTCTGGATGGATTTGTTTCTTCTATCAAGATACTTCATCTTTATTGGATTCCATAAAAATAATACAATACCAAAATCATGAAGAGAGCTGGTATATATCTGGTTATAGAAAAGTATCCATAGAAGAAGCTAATACCTATAATTATAATACGTTTAATCCAAAGTGAAAACATCAATAGATGGTATATGAAGTATTTACATTACATATTGATCCTTATTTTATTAATTATAAGTTCAAGCACTAAGGCGCAAGAAATATTATTTGAAAAAACAATAGACGAATTCACTATTAAGCTTATAGAGAGTGATGGTGTATATAGAAGTCTATACATTAATGATAGCATAAAAAAAGGTGTTATTCTATTGGAAGAATATAGATATGATCCTAAATCACGTGGGGCTAATAGGTTCAATCTAAATCCAGGTCATTGGTTTGGAATCATAAACACTACGATTAAAGATGGTACTGTTTATATTCTTTATTATAACTATGGCTTAGTAGAGTTAAAAAGTTATGGCTTTTTAAAAGATGACATTGTAAAAGTGAAAAGTTATTTTATTGATAAAAAAGATTTATCCCCTGCGAATGAAGGAGAAATTAGACTTTTTGCAGAAATGAAATGGTTTAATGATGATTTATTTATGTATATAAATGCTAGGCAACAACACGGGGGGAAAACAATCGGTTTATCTAAGTATAATTCAAATATTGATAGTATTGTAAATGTAACTTTTAGTCACTGCAAAGCCGTAGAAGACCATAACAAGTTATTTGTAAACTTAGATTTAGACGAAAATAAAGACACAGTAAGTCAATATATAAAAGAAGTATTATTGGAAAGCAAACAACTTAACAAAGAAAACGAATTTAAGTATTTAGGGTATATAGATGATTCTGGTTCATTTTTTTCTATTAAGCATGGTAATGATAGAAGTTCTGGAATAATTTATTTTTTGTATCAAGATAGTTTATCATTATTGGATTCCATAAAAATAATACGTTACGAAAATCATGAGAAGAATTGGTACGTGGGTGATTCTAAAGAAAAAGTGATAGAAGTCCCTATAGTGCCTCGTATTCGTTATAGAAAGTAAAAGTGTATAATAGTATATGAAATATTCACATTACATATTGATCGTTATTTTATTTATTATAAGTTCAAACACTATGGCACAAGAAATATTATTTGAAAACACAATAGGAGAATCTACTATTAAGCTTACAGATAGTAGCAATGTATATAGAATTTTGTATATTAATGATAGTATAAAAAAAGGGGTTATTTTATTAGAAGAATATAGATATGATCCTCGGTCACGTGGGAGCAATGTACCCAACCAAAAGTCACATCATTGGTTTGGAATCGTTAACACAACGGTTAAAGATAATATACTTTACATTCTTTACTATAACTATGGATTAGTCCAATTAAAAACTTATTGCTTTTTAAAAGATGAAAAGGTGAAAGAGAAAAGCTATTTTATTGATAAAAAAAACTTAAGCCCCTTTATGAGTGGTGGTCAAGTTTATTTTTTTTCCGAAATGAAATGGTTTAACAATGACATGTTTATGTATATAACTACTGGACAACTATATGGCAGTTCTGGAACAGATGGTTTATATATGTACAAATCAAATATTGATAGTGTTAAAAGGGTATTTTTTGGCGAATGCCAAATTATAGAAGAACAGAGTAATCTATTATTAAACTTAGATTTAGATGAAAAGAAAGATACTGTAAGCAAACACATTAAAAAGGTCTTATTAGAAACCAAACAACTTAACAAAGACAACGAATTTAAGTATTTAGGATATATTGACGACTCTAGTTCATTTTATTCTATTATGAATAGTAATGATAGAAGTTCTGGAATGCTTTACTTCTTCTATCAAGATGCTTTATCATTATTGGATTCCATAAAAATAATACGCTACGACAGTTATGATAGGGAGTGGTTATTGAATGATTATAGTGAAAAAGCCATAAAAGCCCCAATAAACATTGATTTTCTTAGGAAGTGAAAACGTTTATAAGTATTTTATAACAAAAATTATCACTTTATAATGAATAATATAATAACCATTATTTTTTTAGGACTTATAACTTGTTTTAGTCAAGATATATCCACACAAAAAAGGAAAAATAAGAAATTATCCTATAAAAAGAAACTAGAAGATTTTGAAATTAGGATGTACGCTATTACATACCCTAAAGAAAAACGGACTGAGTGGAATATTTATAAGTATATTAACAAACGGAACAAAATTTTAATAGACCAATATGTGGAGAACGATTTTTTTGATGGAGAGATTTATACACATAAAGGGGATGTTCGTAAAAATGTTATTATTGGAGATGCTAATTTTTATAATAATAAAATATATATTTTGTGCCTTGAACATAGAAAGGTATGTTTATTAGAATACAATATTGGAGAGGACGGAAAGGTAGAAAAACAACGATTTCATGCTGGTGGAGAAGCGAGAGGTAGTTATGCAAATTATGGTGGACCTAGTTTTTGGGCATCTATGGAAAGAGTAAATGATGGCTTGTTTCTCAATGACTCAAACAGTGGATTATTAATGCATTTTAACTTTCGATCTTCAAAACTTACTTCTTGTAATTTTACTAATGAAGGTTCCTTGGTCCAAGTAAAAGATCCCCAAAACCTTTTTGTAGACTTAGATTTAGATGAAAATAAAGAAGAAGTAAGCCAACATATTAAAGAGATGCTATTAGAAAACAAACAACTTAACACAGAGAATGAATTTAAGTATTTAGGATATCTTGATAATTCTAGTTCACATGCTTCTGTTCAGAATTGTGATAATAGAGGTTCTGAAATAATTTACTTTTTCTATCAAGATGCTTTATCCGTATGGGATTCCATAAAAATAATACGTTACGACAGCTTTGAGAAGGAGTGGTTACTGGATGATTATAGTGAAGAATCTTTACTAAATAAGATTCCTTGGTCAAGGTAAAAGATCCTCTAAAATTTCCCCACTTCAAAAATACCAAGTACCCGCTATTTACCCTAATAAATTCAGATGTAAAACCATCAAAAATAGTGTGAATGGATTCTCTATCTTATCGCTAGAAGGGGCTTTTCAAGTGGAATAGCAACAAGTACCGTTATTTACGAAAGTGAAAAAGAACACGGTAACGGAAGACAAATAAAAAGATTCATATTGCCATGAATAATATAATAACCATTATTTTTTTAGGATTTATAATTTGTTTTAGTCAAAATATATCCGCACAAAAAAAGAAAAAAATGAAACTATCCTATAGAAAAAAAATAGAAAATTTTGAAATTAGGATGTACGCTATTACATACCCTAAAGAAAAACGGACAGAATGGAATATTTATAAGTATATTAACAAACGGAACAAAATTTTAATAGACCAATATGTGGAGAACGATTTTTTTGACGGAAAAGGGTATACACATAAAGGAGATGTTCGTAAAAATGTTATAATTGGAGATGCCAATTGTTATAATAATAAAATATATATTTTGTGCCTTGAACATAGAAAGGTATGTTTATTAGAATACAATATTGGAGAGGACGGAAAGGTCGAAAAACAACGATTTAATCTTGGTGAAGAAATGAGAGGTAGTTACGCAAATTTTGGTGGACCTACATTTTGGGCAACAATGAAAAAAGTAAAAGATGACTTGTTTTTCAATACATCAAATAATAAATTGTTAACACATTTCAATCTTCAATCTTCAAAACTTACTTATTTAAAATTTGAAGGTTCTTTGCCGCCAGTAAAAGATTCTGAAAACCTCTTTGTAAACTTAAATTTAGATGAAAATAAAGAAGCAGTAAGCCAACATATTAAAGAGGTCTTATTAGAAACCAAACAACTTAACAAAGACAACGAATTTAAGTATTTAGGATATATTGACGACTCTAGTTCATTTTATTCTATTATGAATAGTAATGATAGAAGTTCTGGAATGCTTTATTTCTTCTATCAAGATGCTTTATCATTATTGGATTCCACAAAAATAATACGTTACCGCAATTTTAAAAAGAAGTGGTTAATGAATGATTATAGTGAAAAAGCCATAAAAGCCCTAATAAACATTGATTTTCTTAGGAAGTGAAAACGTATTTGTACAAAAGAATTCGATACTACTAAGTGCGTTTATTTATTTAAAGGTTCTGCTATGGATTTAGAAAGTTTAGGAGCAAGACTCCCCTTTACCTAATCAATGAGTCCACTCCAGAAAGATAAAAAATCAAAAATGTTTTTTTTAGCGATCTTTGCATCTTTCTCAATTCCCTGATGCTCAGGCATCAACGAATCTCGAAAAATACAAACCTCATCTAAAAAATTCCATTTTGTGAAAATTATCTCTTTTTGGAGTAGACTCATCAATTAAAAATAAAAATATGAGTAAAATAAAATTAGTAGCTACTGCCACACTTGTAGAATTTCCAGAAGTTACCAAAAGTGCTCCATTAACAATCGCCCAAGAACTTAAAGGCTTTTGGTTAGATATGGAGGATAATCAACTCGTACAAACCAATCAACTTAACAAAAATGTATATTTTGGGGAAAAAGTTAAAATCAAGATTATAGCAACTGGTGTTCCCGATGAGGAGGAAATAGAGGTAACCATAAAAGAAAAATTAGAAAATGAAGAACTACAAACATTTACTCTAATAGTATACAATGAAGAAGCTATATCAGAACCTATTTACCTCAAGCCACAATGGTATTATGAAGATATAGAAGAATACGACTATACCAACTACCTTACCAAGATAGATGTTGACAAAACCGCAACCTTCATATTTGACGCCAAACTAACAGACGGAACAATAGATACCAAAGACTTACCTAAAGACGATATTCACAAACTAAAACCAGTAACCTACCGCAGAAATTATGAGGAACTTGTGGGCTTATTCAATACGAATGATAGCGGAGAAAAAGACAAGGAAAGCAACTACGAAAACAAATTTATAGACGAAAACCCAACAATCAAAGGTATAGTGGACAAATTTATAGAAACCATAACCGAAGAAGATTCCGCCACACCCCTTGAAGATGAAGTAGAAGAAAAAGCCAAAGCTCTTTGGGACGCTGCTGTAGCACAAAAATATGTGCAAGGAGGCAACCTTGACGACCGACCACTCTATTGGGCGAGAAATAAAATGCAAGTGTGGCTAAAACGTCATCCATCATTTAAAGATGAATACAATGAAAACTCTATAGTTACTGGCTCAACATTGGCACAAATCATACAACAATTTGAAATATTAAGCCGAAATTATATGGGTGTTGACTTTTCAGGAATGGATGTTAATTTAACCGACCCCAATGATCCTGCTTTGGTGAATTTAACACAACTGCCCAAAGTGCTCATCACAGGTTTCGACCCCTTCTTTCTCAATGAGTTTGACCATCCCTGGAAAAGCAGCTTCAACATTCGTCAATCTAATCCATCGGGCTGCGTAGCTCTTGCATTGGCAAACAACCTTGAGTTAGGAGCCAATATCCAAACCATGATGTTCCCTGTACGCTATACCGATTTTGACAATGATACAACTCCAAAAACAGGTCAAGGTAAAGGCGTGGTGGAAGAATACATAGGACGTTTGATAGATGATGTAGATATGATAATTACCGTAAGCCAAGCCCTTCCTAGAGATTATAATATTGACGTATTTGCTACCGCTACGAGAGGAGGTGCTTATGACAATATGTCTTTTACTCGAAAAAAGGGCGATAAATCTGTAAGCGACTCCTCCCCCGAAACTATTGTAACTACTTTAAACAGCAAATTCACTCAGCCACCATCCAAAGCAATATATCATGGCAAGTATTTTGAAACTAGAAGTGATTATGAAAATGATACAAACGAAAAGGATTCCACCATTACGACTATTCCAAATCGTAAAATTTATGCAGGTCCAGGCGGCAACTACCTTTCTAACGAAATATTTTATCGAGTCGCCATGATGAGACCTGGCTCAAACCCCACTTTACAGACAGGGCATTTTCATATAGCAAAGCTTCAAGACCATAGAACTAAAGAAGATTATAATAATGCTGAGATGAAAGCCTCCATGATAACAATTGAAAAGGCTATTAAAAATGGCATAAAAGGATTGTAATATGAAAAAATTAGTTTGTGTCTTTCTATTTTTAGCCTTAATCTCTTGTAAAACCTCAAATAATTATAAGGTTAATCAGGTTGACGATTATGATACATTAATTATTGAACATAATACCTCAATTAATATAGTCAATATAGAACCAGAGGTAAGGTTAAGCGATTCTTGGCTTAACTATTACAAAAAATATGATGATTATCTTATAATTTGGATTAAAGAACTTATTGAATCACCAGTAACAGTAATTCGGTTTGAATTTATTAAGCAAAATGATACTATGAGGGTTTATACCAATATTTTTCCATCTTTCAATCACTACCTCGACAAAGTCCCATTTAAAAAAGGAGATTACACGTTAGATCTTTTAAATGCTGATAAGAAAGAATTTAAAGGTGAATACTTGTTCAATGAAAAGCCTAAACTGAAAAATTTAAAGCTGAGGTATTTACCTTACATTTCTTATGAAGGGGAAGTCAAACAATTAAAAGAAATTCCCTTTCATTACTATGAAATAGGAGAAGAAGGTGTAACTTTAAAAGAAGTAGAAAAAAAAATAAAACAGATTTAATAAAAGGAATTATCTTAAACAGCAAATTGAAGCAGCTATTAAAAATGGGATTAAAGGTCTATAATATGAAACTATCTATTTATATATATTTTTTACTTGCATTAATTTCATGTGGAACTACCAGTCAAGTAGATTCAGGCTCGGTAAAAAAACATATCGAAATTGAAGATGAAAGAGTGGATTTAATTGTTTTTGGTTTTAAAACGACTGATGTTTCGGAGTTAATGTATCATTCTAAATTTATAGAAAATAATATAATTTTAAGCACAAAAGGAAGAGGAATTGATGTTCCTGTTAGAACGTGTACTTATAGTTTTATTAATACAGTGAATGACACAATGAAATTAGAATGTAAACACTTAGGTAATGGGAGTAATTATTACCTTGATAAAATTCTTTTCAAAAAAGGACATTATGTGTTGAATATATTGGATACTAATAAGCAAGAACTTAAAGGAGAAAACCTGTTTAAAGAAAATCCTAATCTAAAAAAAATAAGGGTAAACTACCTACCATACTTTGCTGAAAAACGGGTAATCAAACAATTAAAAGAAATTCCCTTTCATTACTATGAAATAGGAGAAGGAGGTGTAACTTTAAAAGAAGTAGAAAAAAAATAAAACAGATTTAATAAAAGTAAAACAATAAAGATGTATAAAGGTATCGCACAACAGGATGGAACAGCAAGAGTATTATTGGGTATATCCAGTAAAAAACAAGCTAAAGAAACAGGAAATTCCAAAAAAAAACCTTTTAGAATTGACTTAAAAGCAAGTAAAAGCGATATTAAAAATGGTATTTTCGGGTTTGATAAAATACCATCAAATTACAAAAGAATATGCGATTCAAATATTGGTATATTGGAAAACATGTATAATCCTTTGCCAAAAATATTAAATGAAGATTACTTTCCCCCTTGGTTAAGGGATAGCTCATAAATAAGTGTCCAATTTTGATTTTTATATTTTGGTTTTATTCAAAGCATTTTTTTTAAGCATAGCTGGGCTACGGTTAAAAAAAATAATGTAGAAAAAAATCAAAAGATATTATCAAAATGGACAGTTATTTAGGAACTATCCCTAAGTATTCGCAAGGGACAAACTGTTACTTTAAATTTAAGTTGGAAAGGTAAATCTTTAAAAAATACAGTAGCTAGTTATACTGATATTGCTTTTAAAACCCATAAAGATTTTACGATTACTCCAGCCAACCTAAAAGGCGCAGAAAGTATACAAATAACCTGTAATGCAGAAAACGATACAACTATACAGCTACCGATAATAGCAGATGGAGAAACCGTAGGAGGTCTAAATATATTTTACCCCAAACCAAAAAAAGTAAAACTACGTTGGATTATTGTGGAAATGAAAGGAAAGAGTTTTGATAAAGCAGTGATAGGCAAAAAAGTTAATAAACAAAAAATAGAACAATATTTCAAAAAAGCCTTTAATCCAGCCCTTATAGATATTGACATCGTAAACACACTGCCTGTAATATTAGACATCCCTGCAATAAAAGCCAATGCTTCTAAGCAAATATCAAAAGGCGGCGTTATGCAAGCACAAAACCCAGTAGCATTAAAATATATAAATAACATTAATAATCATGTATCTCCAGCAGACACGTTAATATATACCACGAAAGATAAGCAAGGTTTTACTCAAAACTTAATAGCTTTAGACATTAACCAGGCTAAAGTAAATAATAATGCAACTGAGATTTCACTTTTTCTTACTTATTTAAAATGCTCTACCACTAATGTTGATGGAACAATTAGTTATACCAATGGAGTTAGTTTTACAGGAATGGGAATATCGGCTATGTTTTTAAAAAATGGTAAAATGGATACCAGTGTTGAAGTACCTCACGAAATAATGCATGCCATTTTTTTTAAAACACACTTTTAAAGAATCTGTATCAAGTGATAAAAGAAAACCCTTTACCTATAAAATGGGAAAGACAGATAACTATATGGATTATGAAAATAACAAATTACATACCTATAAGTTGCAATGGGAGAAATTACATAACAGTAACTATTCAAAATAATGATAAAGAAAACAACCATAGCTAGTATTTTATGTGGTCTAATTATGCAAAGTTGCATGCCATACAAACAATTTATTAATAATGATGATTTATGTTCGTTTGATGCAGTAACGGGCGCAGTTGCGATCTGTTCCATTTTTTCACCTTGTTTTTATGATGTTTTCGAAAATAATATCCCAGCGTCCCGACAATAAAGCACCTCTTAGGAAATACAGTTTTTCGACATTTTTCTTTTCCCA
>Ga0209187_1001483_pt1 | contig 26823 bp, 24 predicted proteins | sample BantaG_FD_187430 | JGI IMG/M metagenome (GOLD analysis project Ga0209187, IMG submission 187430) | Marine algal microbial communities from Bantry Bay, Ireland - BantryBay_4 metaG (SPAdes) (version 2) | ecosystem: Host-associated > Algae > Red algae > Unclassified | place: Bantry Bay, Ireland...
ATTACAAACTGTTCGAATGTAAGCAGCTAACCTTCTAATTCGGCCATAAACGCTTCGCCAAACCGTTCAAACTTGCTTGGCCCGACACCACTAACATCCAACATTTCTTCGCGCGTTTTTGGTTTACGCGTTACCATATCGATAAGGGTTGCGTCGGAGAATACAACGAAAGCGGGCTTACCCAGTTGCTTAGCAAAATCCATCCGCAGGGCTTTCAAGCGTGTCAGCAGTTCCGTATCTTGTGCGCCGAGTGATGACGTCTTCGCTTTTGTGGCCGTGCGCGTTCTGGATGTTTTTGGGGTCCGTTTCACTGTCGGGTCTTTGCAATTAAACGGCTTCTCACCATCCAGCACGGCCTGTGCTTTAGGCCGAATTTCAAGGCGGCCATAAGCCTCCATATTCACATTCAAAAAACGCAGAGCGACTGCCTGTCGTAAGAGGCCCTGAAACCACTGTTTGGGCTTGTCGGAAGCACCGAAGACGGGCAATTTATCATGACCATATTGCAAAATTCGAGGCGTCTCATCCCCGCGTGCAACCGCGATTACATGGGTCGCGCCAAATCTCTGACCCGTCGCGTGAATCGCACCGAACAGGGCTTTCGCTTCCGCAGTAGCATCAATCAACTCGGGCGGATTGAGACACACGTCGCAATTTCCGCAAGGGTCCGATTTTTCACCAAAATAAGACATCAACACCTGCCGCCGACATTTGGACGCTTCGCAATATCCGAGCAAAGCATCCAAGCGGCGATGTTCGCGCATTTGGTGATCCGGCTCTGATCCATCTTCCGAGATAAATTGCCGCCGCATCCGAATATCATCCAGTGCGAAAATCAACCCGGTTTCAGACGGCGCGCCGTCCCGACCCGCGCGGCCAATTTCCTGATAATAAGCCTCTAGAGAGCTCGGTAAATTGAGGTGATAGACAAATCGGACATTGGATTTATCAATGCCCATGCCGAAGGCGATGGTCGCCACAATAACCACGGCAGGTTCCGCCAAAAACCTTTCTTGGTTTTCAAACCGCACATCAGAGGAAAGTCCGGCATGATAAGGCAACGCGTTGAAGCCCTGCTCTCGCAAAATTTCCGCATATTTCTCCGTGTTCTTGCGTGACAGACAATAGACGATCCCGCTCTCGCCGCGCTGCGTTTCCATCCAAGCGAGAAGTTGCTGAGTGCGATTTGTCAGGTTTGACACGGTCAGGCTCAGGTTTGGACGATCAAAGCCGTGAACGATAATTTCGCCCTGCCCCGAAAATAATTGCTCCGCGATATCTTTCCGCGTCGAGGCATCCGCTGTGGCAGTGAACGCCGCAACAGCGGCATTTGGGAACAACTCTTTCAAACGGCTTAAATCGGCATATTCCGGGCGAAAGGCCGGGCCCCATTTTGAGACACAATGCGCTTCATCGACAACGAATAAAGCCGGGTCGAGCGCTCTCATCGCTGATAACATGCGCGGCTGCATGAGGCGTTCCGGCGAGAGATAAAGCAGCTTCGTGCCGCCCTGAGCCACGGATTTCCATTGCCCAATATTTTCATCACGCGACTGCCCTGAATGGATTGCGGCAACAGCGACACCATTAGCGCGCAAACCGGCGGCTTGGTTATCCATCAAAGCCACAAGCGGAGAAATCACCACTGTCGGCTTATCCAGCAATTGACTTGGCACTTGATAGCAGATGGATTTACCCGCCCCGGTTGGCATCACCGCGAGCACATTTTTACCGTCTAATATCATATCCACAATATCGGCTTGCCCGGGCCTGAAGGCTTTATGGCCGAAGCTTTCAGATAAAATATTCAATGGGGTTGTCATGCCCCTCCCTTGGCTGGGTTTGCCTGCGTCTTCAAGTCATCAGCCTATGCAGAAAGAGGCTTTTACACCCTCGCCGCAAAGTGCGATAGCGCGCTCGATATGACTTCTAACAGAACAGATTCATCCCGCAGTTCAGGCGCAGCCTTCGCTGCGAAAATTGATCAGGATAAAGCGGGCCGCGGTAAAGCCCGATCCTTGCGTCCCCTTGCGAAGCTCTGGCCCTTCATTAGCCGCTATCCCGGACAGTTAATTGCCTTTCTGTTTTTTCTCGCTCTATCGGCCTTGGGCAGTTTAAGTCTGTCGTGGCTTGGGAAAATAATCGTTGACTGCGGATTTGGCGACGGCAATGCGGCCATCGCTATCTGCACGACAATTGGTGGTGAAAATGGCGATTCCCCGACGCCCTATTTTCTATTCGCAGGCGTCATTGCCGTGTTTTTTGCGCTCGCAGGCGCTTTGCGTTTTTTCTTCATCACGCGCTTGGGACAGCGAATCATCGCAGATATTAGAAAAGCCGTCTTTGACCGCCTGACGCTTCTCTCCCCGATGTATTTTGAACGTGTGAGAACGGGTGAAGTCTTGTCGCGCCTGACAACAGATACGACCTTGGTGGAAACGGTCATTACGGGGTCAGTTAGTTTTGCGTTGCGGTCCATAGCCACAATCACGGGTGCAATTATTTGGATGTTTTTCATCTCCTGGAAGCTGGCATTTATGGTCTTGGCCATTGCTCCGGCAATGATCTTGCCGCTAGTCTTTATGGGTCCGAAAATTAAGCGCTATTCTCGCGATGGGCAAGACAGATTGGCTGATGCGTCTGCGCGGGCTGGCGAAGCTTTGGGCGAAATCCAAACCGTTCAAGCCTACACCCAAGAGTCAGGAGAGCGTCAAAAGTTTTCCGAGGACATTGAGGCCAGCTATGGCGCGCAACTTAAACGTATCATTATTCAATCCGCCTTGACCGCCCTAATGTTCGTTATTGCCTTCACGGGCATTATTATAATTTTCAATTTCGGCGCAGGTTACGTGCGAGATGGAAGTATGACGGGCGGCGATATTGCGCAATTCGTCGTTCTCGCTTTCCTCGTCATTGGCGGGGCCAGCTCTTTGACGGAGACCTTCACAAACTTGTTGCGCGCGGCAGGCGCGTCAGATCGTCTAGTTGAGATTCTGGAAGAAATACCCACTATCACAGCACCTGAGAATCCGGTCACCCTCACCTCCGTTCGAGGTGAAATCGAGTTTCAATCCGTTAATTTCGCCTATCCAACCCGGCACGATATTGCGGCTCTAACGGATATATCTGTCTCCATCTCTCACGGAGAAACCGTAGCTTTGGTCGGGCCGAGTGGTGCTGGGAAATCTACCGTCTTCCAACTCTTATTGCGCTTTTATGATATCAAAAGCGGCGCAATCACGCTGGACGGCACAGACATCCGAGACTTGGACCCTGAAATTTTTCGCTCTTACATCGCTGTTGTCCAGCAGAGCGCGCCATTGTTCTCGGGAACGCCCGCGGCAAATATTGGCTATGGAAAAACCAATGCGACAAAAGCCGAAATTATCGCGGCAGCAAAAGCTGCATATGCGCATAGCTTCATTATGGCATTACCCGAGGGATATGACACGGATTTAGGGGAGCAAGGCGCGACTTTATCAGGCGGGCAGCGACAGCGGCTCGCCATCGCCAGAGCCATTTTGAGGGATGCCCCAATCCTACTCTTGGACGAGGCCACATCCGCGCTGGATTCGGAATCCGAACAAGCCGTTCAGAAAGCCTTTGAACAGGCCTCTCAAAACAGGACTACCTTGGTTATCGCGCACAGGCTTTCCACAGTATTGAAAGCTGACCGCATCATCGTGTTAGATGACGGTAAGATTGTTGAAACGGGAACCCATGTCGATTTGGTTAACAAAGGCGGGCTCTATGCGCGCCTTGCAAAAATCCAGTTCGAGCAAGGCAGTCGCCTGACATCCTAATCCGTAAGGCGGAAATGCACCTCATTGCGCTTCATCGGACCCGGAACCCAGGGCGCGTCATACCCTGCATATTCAGCTGTGCCTGAAACGCTTATACTTTGCTCTTCAATGTATGTTCTGAGCTTGGCCTCGTGTTTTGCAATATTTTTGGTCGTGTTATTCCCGTTATAACGGATGCTGATGGTCTTATAGGGCTGACTTTTGAAGATTCGGATATCGGGGTCGGTCGGCTTCGGCAGCGTCTCCATTGTGTATTCGCCCGGCATCATAAAGTTCACAGTCCAACGACCGTCTTCTTCCAAGGACCGCGTCACAGGAGCCGTCATATCGACTTTCTCAGGGCTTGAGACGACGGGAGACGTCATTGCGATTTTCTCGGGCTTCGACATCACGGGTGATGTCATCGCAACCTTGTCTTGGGAGATATTATCCCCAAAGATGAAAGCGGCCAGTTTACGGAAACCGCGACTATTCGCGGTGCGGCGGTCGCCTTCAACGGTGACTTCTGCCAAAATCATCGGTGGGTATTCGCGGATTTCAAATTTTCCGTCGGTTTTGATAACGGTATAATCCGGCTTCTCTGTCGCCGAGGCGGATCCAGACATAACAAATATTCCTATCCCAATGAAAACGACAAAAGCTGAAAGGCAAACAACGATATATCTCATGACGCAAATCTCCTAGTGAGATACCTACGTGTTAGCGCCGCAAGACAGACTGCTGTTGACATCCGTGACCTTTCACGGTGGTGCGCGTCCGTACCAAAAACTTATGTGAGCTCATGTAAAGATCGCGGCCATCCGACCAGCTGTAGTCTTCGCCTAATTTGTCTATTTCTGCATGAGGTTTAATCAGACCGGACTAGTGGTTGGATAGTTCCAATCGTTCAAATGACGTGGAAATTATGTACGGCGAGGTCGACACGGGCGTGTTCTCGAAACACCCGGCGGCATAAAATGCCATTATAGTGGTTAAGGATGCCTGCAAGGAAAGGCCTTCACAATTTTAGTCGTTGAGCACCATTGCAGCTGCGCCGTAAAGCGGGACAAAATTGGCTTGGATCAAGCGCACCGGAATGTCTTTGACATACCAGCTGCCCGGGCCGCGATCTCTGAAGCGGGACACAAATTCGGAGCCCTGAATAAATTTTGCGATATGACGCGAGACGCCGCCTCCGACCACAACCCCGCCCGAGGCGCCTTGGGTTACAGCTACATTTCCGGCAAAGCCGCCCAGCATAGAACAGAAAGAATTGACCGTTACGCGGGCAACAGATCCCTTATCTAGCTCCGCAGCGCCGACGATTTCCGCGGCAGTCAGACTATTATCCGGGCTGTCCATAATCGCGCAAATCGCCGTATGTAACCGAACAAGACCCGGACCGGAGAGCAGCGCCTCGGCTGATACAAAAGACAAACGCGAGGACCAGTAAGACAGCACATCACGTTCCATCGCATCGCCCGGCGCAAAGGCCGTATGCCCGCCTTCAGTTGGGATAATACGCACCGGCTTGCCCGGCAAAATACAAGATAACCCCATCCCCGTTCCCGGTCCTAAAACGGCCACGGGTTTTGTGTAATCAACCTTGCCAGGGATAAGCGTGTCAAATCCGTCGTCAGGTATAACTGTTGCGCCATTCGCCATGGCGACAAAGTCATTTAGAACAACCGCTGTTTCCAACCCAAATTTTCGGCGCAATTCATCCTCCGATACGATCCATTTCAGATTTGTCATCCGAATTTCATCATCAAATTTTGGCCCGGCAAAGGCAAAGGCGCCTTGCTTTGGTTCAATATTATTCGCCTCGAGATAGGTCGCAACAACATCATTGAAAGTCTTAAATTCGGCAACCGCGTAGCGCTCGGAGTGGTGAAGTTCTATCGCACCGGTTGGGGTCCGTTCGGCCAACGCCAAACGACAATTGGTGCCGCCAACATCCCCCACGAGAGTCAAACCTGTCGATCTGCCATGCGCCGCTGGAAGCTTTTGTGGGTTCACTTCCGGGATTACGTGAACCATGGCATATCCCCCAGCGTTGACGCGCCGCTTTCGGCGTCTGTTGCAATTGCGCGCTGCGCGGCAAACATGTTCATTCCTAACGCGGCAAGTTGAGGCTGGGGCGGCTGCATGGCTGATGCGCGGGTCGATAGGTCGACATCAACAACTTCCACCACATTATTCGCAGGGTCCACCCGAACAATGTCACCTGTCTGGACCCGCGATATGGGACCACCCATCAATGCTTCGGGGTGCAGATGAATCGCCGCCGGGACTTTACCAGACGCGCCCGACATCCGGCCATCCGTTACCATAGCGACTTTGAAGCCCTTATCCTGCAGCAGACCTAGAATTGGGGTTAGCTTATGCAATTCCGGCATACCGTTTGCGCGCGGGCCTTGGAAGCGCAGGACCACAACAAAGTCTCGTTCCAGTTCTCCTGCCTTGTGCATCTTTATGAGGTCGTTCTGGTCGTCAACGACAATCGCGGGGGCTACTACTTTCCAGTTCGCCCGCTTCACCGCCGAGATTTTCATAACGGCGCGGCCCAGATTGCCTTCCATGAGTGCGAGCCCACCATCTTCACGGATCGGCTTGCCTACAGTCGTCAAAATTTCAGGATCTAGACTTTCCGTCGGGCCGTCACGCCAGATGACGGCATCTTGTTCAAGATGCATGTTTTTAAACGGCTCTTGCGTATAGGCATGGAGACCGTCTCCACCGGCAATCGTGGTCACATCCGGCTGCATCAGACCGGATGAGAGTAATTCTCCAATCAGGAACGCCATGCCGCCCGCCGCATGGAAATGGTTCACATCCATGATGCCATTTGGATAGATCTTACAGATGAGTGGGACCGCTTTACTGATCGCGGCATAGTCATCCCAGTTAATGATAATCCCGGCGGCGCGCGCAATCGCCGCCATATGGATGGTCAAATTTGTAGACCCGCCCGTCGCCATAAGACCAACCAATCCGTTAACGATGCTTTTTTCTGAAATCACTTTGCAAGCCGGCGTGAAGACGGCGTCTTTGCCTTGCGCCATATTCGTTATTTGCGTCGCCCGACGAACAGTTTGCGCGGTCAACGCATCGCGCAAGGGGGTATTCGGGTGAACAAAACTTGAGCCAGGTAGCTGCATGCCCATGACTTCCATCAGCATCTGATTGGTATTCGCCGTTCCGTAAAATGTGCAAGTTCCGGGCGCATGATAGCTGGCAGCTTCCGCAGCCAACAGGTCCGCCCGGGATGCCTCACCCGCAGCAAAGGCTTGGCGCACGCGGGCTTTCTCCGGATTTGGCAGGCCGGACGGCATCGGTCCGGCGGGCGCGAAAATTTGCGGTATCCAGCCAAAGCGAAGAGCCGCGATCATCAAGCCCGGCACAATCTTATCGCAAACACCCAAATGGATGGCCGCGTCGAACATATCATGAGACAAGGCGATGGCTGCGCCTTGGGCGATGTTATCACGGGAGAAGAGCGAGAGTTCCATCCCGTCCCGGCCTTGGGTGACGCCATCGCACATGGCGGGAACGCCGCCCGCGACTTGCGCTGTTGCGCCATTGCGCCGCGCGGCATGGCGAATAAGTTCCGGAAAACGCTCAAAGGGCGCGTGGGCCGACAGCATGTCATTATAGGCGGTCACAATCCCAATATTCGCCCATTTCGCGCCTAAAAGTTCTGTCTTTTCCAAGACCGCGCAGCCTGCGGACGCGTGGGCAACATTGCCTTCTGACAATCGCCGACGGCGCGGACCTTCGCGCATTTGCGCCTCGCAAGCGGCGAGATAACCGGCCCGGCTTTTCTTAGAGCGTTCAGTAATTCGCGCCGTCACATCTTGGATAACTGAGTGGATCATGAAGAGGGGCTCGCAAAGACATGGAGTTTTGGCCCCGCACGCAGCAAAGCCTGAACGGGCGCATCTGATAAGGCTTTCGTCGGGACCGCGTCAAAGACAGCGCGTTTCGCGTCGCCTGGAATGAAGAGCACAACAAGATGCGAGTCCAACACGGCGCGTAATGTCAGCGTTATGCGGTGCGGATGATCGCCTGCAACAGGCGCTCCGTCCGCATCAACAGCGCAGAGAATATCTTGATTATCCAAAGACAGCGCTTCGGACAAACCTTTGGCGTTAGGAAACCAAGATGCAGTATGAGCGTCTGAGCCCATGCCCATAACGCAAACATCGAATGGCCGATGTATGTTTAGGAACCTCGATTCAGCGGATTTGAGTCCAGTCTCGACAGATGGATGATTCGTCTTGAGCCCGAAGAAATTCGCAGAGGCGGCTTTGTTTTGGATCAGGTTTTCCCGAATAAAATCCTCATTGGATCCAGCCTGCCCCGGATCAACCCAGCGTTCGTCTACGAGACTGACTGTGATTTTTGACCAATCCAAATCCACCTTGGACAAGCGCTGATATAAAGGTTTTGGCGAGCTTCCGCCGCTGACCATCAGGCTGGCATGGCCCCGTATTGCCACGGCTTGGCGTAGGACTTCTGTGATGGCCGTGGTCGCGTCACGGACCATATCGCCGTGATCATGTATGACGGGCTCTCCGATCATCCGATTTCCGACCAGTCATCGCCCTGCTTTGCCAACATGCGTTCTGCGGCATCAGGACCATCGGACCCCGCGGGATAATAGGAGACCGCTTGGCCGACCTCTTCCCAGGCATTCAAAATTCCATCACACCAAACCCAAGCGGCTTCAACCTCATCACGGCGCATAAAGAGCGAAAGGTTACCGCGCACGACATCCATCAAAAGGCGTTCATAGGCATCGGGATATCTAACCGTAAAATTATCCGCATAGGAAAGGTTAAGCGGCAATGTTTTCAACCGCAATCCACCCGCGCCGGGTTCTTTGATTTCCATCCAAAGATTCACGGCCTCGTCCGGTTGCAACCGGATAACGAGCTTGTTCGGATTAACCGGAATTCTCTCACCGAAAATTGAATGGGGAACGGGTTTGAACTGAATGATAATCTCGGATCGGCGGGTGCTCATGCGTTTACCGGTACGGATATAAATCGGAACGCCGGCCCAGCGCCAATTATTAACTTCGGCGTGGATTGCGACATAGGTTTCGCAATCACTCTCCTCAACTTCCACATCGGTCAGGTAATCAGGCGCGGATTCGCCGTCGACTTTGCCTTTGACATATTGCCCTCGAACCGTTGTCTCTTTCACATTTTCAGCCGTAATCGGCGAGAGCGCCCGCAGGACTTTGATTTTCTCCAAACGCAAATCGTCAGCTTGCGTAGATCCGGGCGCCTCCATCATGGTTAGACAAAGCAGTTGCAGCAGATGGTTTTGAACCATATCGCGGAGAGCACCGGATTTATCGTAATACGCGCCGCGTCCGCCTGCGCCGATGCTCTCAGCAACGGTAATCTCGATATGTTCAATCGACTCTCGATTCCATAAAGGCTCCAGCAACACATTGCCGAAGCGCAGCACGAGAAGATTCTGCACGGTTTCTTTGCCTAGAAAATGATCAATCCGGTAAATTCGTTTTTCTGAAAATACTTTGCCAACCGCTTCGTTAATTTCATCAGCGGATTGGAAGTCACGGCCCAAGGGTTTTTCAAGAACCACACGGCTTTGATTGTGCGCGAGACCGGCGGCCTGCAAACCCTGGCAAATATTAGAAAATAAAGCAGGAGGCATCGCGAGATAAAAGACACGAATAAGGTTTTCAGACTTATCCAGTTTCTCACCGAGTCCTGCCCAATCATTCTCGGTCGTCACGTCAACCGGGACATAGTCTACAAGTTGGCAAAAAGACTCCCATTTCTTATCCGAAAATTCTGCGTCGGGCGAATATTCCTGATAGGCGGCTTTTATCATTTTCAGATATTCATCACGGGATAGCTTGGAACGTGACGCACCGATAATTTTGGAGTCGGCTGGAATCTGATCGTCACAAAAACGGTGATAGAGAGACGGAATAAGCTTGCGGCGCGCGAGGTCCCCCGTACCGCCAAAAACTACAATTTCGAACGGGTCAACAGGAACAAATGCTGAGCCTGCTTCCTGTGCGGATTCCGATGTTTCCGCGCTTGTCCGGTTCCCGGAACGCGATGTATTGGCGTTTACTTGGTCCACCATGATTTCCTTTAAACGGACAGACTTTGGCCTTGTCCCTGCGTGCCGTCTCATGCGGTTTTGAAAAGAATATGTCCAGTAATGACAGCGCTGTCAACACTACACGGATAATGGGCCGGAAGAACCAGTCTAAATATTGTGCGTAGAGCGCTCTATTTAAGCTTAGCGACGGAATCTCTCAGCATGATTTTGAAATCTAAAATCTGGCCTTGCTCGGCTTCCACGTCGGACCGGCGCACAAGCTCTTTGGCGGCTTGGTGGCCCATTTTGTAGATAGGTTGTCGGATTGTTGTCAGAGCCGGCCAAACCACACGTGCGAGCGGCGTATCATCAAACCCGCAAACCGACAGCTGCTCCGGCACATCCAACCCCATCTGCCCTGCCACAGAAATAACGGCAGCCGCCATATCATCATTTGAGGCAAAAATAGCGGTAGGCTTTTCCAAGGCGTCAGCACCCAACAGCTTACGCGCAGCGGCGGCGCCGGATTCGAAAGAGAAATCGCCTTGAACGATGAGATCGTCTGACACAGAGATACCGGCCTCTTGCATAGCTCGCAAATATCCTGCGTGACGTAGCGAGGTCGCGGCGTGATCAACATGCCCTCGAATAAAGCCAATTTTTTCATGACCTTGGGTTAAAAGATGTTGGGTCATTTGATAGGCTGCTGTTTCGTCATTCATTCCCACAAAGGCCTGGTCCCCGCCATTTTTAGGGGCAATGCGAACACATTTGATATTGAGTTCAGCCAAGACTTCCAAAATGGCTTCACTATCGGTCAGAGGCGGTGTTAAAATTACCCCGTCAACGGGCAGCCTATCGAGCACAGCTCTAACCGCGTTGACTTTTTCATCATGCGAGTGCCCGCAGTCCAGAGACATGGGCTCTACGACAAGATGATACCCGACCTCGCGGCAGGCATCAATCGCACCGCGTTGGATATGCGCAATATAGTCCGGCGATGGGTTGTCGTAGATGAGCGCAATCAAATAGGATTTTGACGTAGCCAATCCGCGTGCAGCCAGATTAGGTGAATATCTCAACTCAGCCGCAATCGCTTTCACACGTTCACGCGTTTTTTCGGCCACATTAGGCTCATTGTTTAAAACCCGTGAGACAGTCTTCATCGACACGCCGGCGCGCTTTGCAACGTCAGTAATCGTAGCTTTCATAATCGTTATTCCCTCAGTAAAGCACGCGGTCCGCTCTTGCTGGCAGTTATACGTCCTCCCACGGCATTTCTTATGGTCTGTTTGCCGGATTGCCGCAAGAAACGCATCTATGTTATCCTTTAGGCTTTAACTCGAGTCACTCTGGCTTTATTTTATGCAAACTGCCTGACTTTCATTCGTCACAAGGCGTATGTCAAAAAGGCTGAATTTCGGCGCGCCGAGGATATTTATATGGCCGGGAACAGCGTTAGTGCGCCAAATCATCGGGATGAAAAATTATCGCTATCGGCTTCTTATGAAGCCCTTACAAAATTCACCCGTCAGCTCGACCCAAGCCGAAGCGTGAGGCCGCTTATCGCCATGATGTGCGTAGTCCTCGCCGTTCAAAATTGAACCTAATGGGGTAGGTCTTCAATCAGTTGGTGAGATAAACCTCACATCAACCTGAATGATTTGACCGACTTTTGGCGCAAAGTCATTCGGTCTATTATGACGGCAATGCGGTCTCCAATGGCAGACATCAGGCGGACCGGACTCTCGATTTTTGGCCAAATCGCGGGATCTACTCAGCCGGGCTCGCGGGCAGGCTCTTGGCAGCAGCGTCCACCGGCTCGCGATTGGCACACATTCCGGGCGTCTTAGATTTGGGGGGATGAATTCAACGGGCTGAAACTCGCTCTTGGACAATGTAAACAGACGTACGAAAATGAACGGTTTCGGTCTAACAAGTCCAGCTATGTCGGATTAAAAAGCGCGCAGGACACCATCTTCGACCATCATAATGGCCGATGCAGCGCAATTCATGCAGCGACTATAGGCCCAGAAGGGCGAGAAGCAGCAGAATAATCGCAATCAGAATTTGTTTCGCAATGGAAGCCATAAATTTTCTTTATCTTTAAAATCCGGCATTGGCCAGACCAATTCGTAGCTTTTTAAAAACTATTTAACATAGGATTGCAGCATCTTTCCTACGGAGCGTAGCCTGCATCATTCCTATGCAAACTGTCTGAGATAAACCCAGCCCGCAAAGTTCCGTCCGCCTGCGGAAATTGTCGACCGGTAAGATGAAGGGATAAATCTCTGCCTTCATAATGTCGAAGTCATGGCTGACGCAAAATAGGCTATACGTTATAAAGTGGCCGCGAGGGGATAACACCATTCTGAATAAGATTGTCGGGCAGTAAGTTGACCGTCTCGCATGCGCTCTGATAAATGCGGCCGACAGGATTAAAAATAACAAATTCCAAGCGTTCAAAGACGCGCTTCTTTCGGGCTGGAAAAGCGGCGTCGACGCGGACATATTGGCGGGCAAAGCCAGCTTGGATGATGTCGCGGCCGACGCAGTGAATCGCCTCACATCCCCTACCCCCCTTATCGGGTCGTCAAGAAATATTGGAGAATAAAATCACTCATGCTGAGAATTAGACTCGGCTCCGAATTAAATTAAGTCGCGAAACATTCACAAAACCGACACCCCACTGTCACATGAATCAAACATGTGACGCGCTATTAAATCGCATCGGCTATAAAGGTGTGAGAATCATGCCCTCCGGCATGGGTTAAGGCGTAGGCAGATGATTAGTAACAGCACCCATATTGTGTCCGGCTATGACGCAGAATTGTCGCGCCTGACAAATGATTTAACGGACCTCGGCACTCTGGTCAGTGAGATGGTCGGCGATGCTATGCAGGCGTTTAAAAAACGTGACAGCATCATGGCGCAACAGGTCATTGATCGCGACAAAGATGCCAATGCGCTTCAGTTCAAAATCGACGAAGCCGTGCAGCGCATTATCGCGCTGCGGAACCCTGTCGCGCAGGATCTACGCGGTATTATTGGCGCAACGCGGATTGCCTCTGATCTCGAACGGGTCGGCGATTTGGCAGAGGGCATCGCCAGACGCGCGATGATTATCAATGAGGAAAAACGTATCGACATGGCGCGGTCAGTCTACCGCATGGGCAAGCAAGCTAGAAAACAACTTGCGGGCGCACTGGATACTTTGCTGAAAGGCGACGCGATTGCGGCGCTGCATTATTGGCAAGCGGATAGCGATTTAGATGATCTCTATGACTCTATTTTTCGCGAGCTCGTCACCGTCATGATGGGCGATCCCCGCACGATTCCGGCTTGTACTGAGCTTCTATTTGTCGCGAAAAATCTGGAGCGCATTGGCGACCATGCGACGAATATTTGCGAAGCCGTTTACTTCACGGTGAAGGCAACGCAATTGACCAGCGATCCGGGTTTAAGAACTCTAAATCCTGATTTTGATAACAGCGAGTCCCGCTAAAGCACAAAACCGAATAAGATGAAGACGGTCGCGCCAATAATGACCGCAACAAGCGTTTGACGTCTATACGCTTTGGACATCAGTCCAACCAATACCCCGCCCAGAACAACGAGTAGCAAAAACGCGGCGACGAGTTTCTGGTAGCTTTTGAAAATTTGGGGGCCGTGCCCTTTATGGAGCTCCATCAATGACTTCACCGTGTCAGGCTTTACCCGCACCGCCGTGAGGCCCTGCGGCGTTTGGGCGAACTGAAGATAGGTTCTCGATGTGGGGCGCAGTTGGATGACGTTGCCGCGATTACGAATATATTCGAAATCATGCTTTAAGTTGGCGGTTTTCAAAAATGCGCGGACATCCGCTTCCAAGGTCGGGCTTTTGAAATCCAGCGTCGCGCCCGCCGGCAAAGAGACACGTTCTGTCGGGGCCTCGCCTTTGATGTTCATGAGATACAGCCCACCGGATATCGCGTGCAACGCAAAAGCGGGCGCCATCAGTCCCGCTAACCAAAGGTGAGCAAGGATAAGGTATTTGCGAAATCTAGGAGACATAGCGGCAGCTTTGGGTGACGTGGCTTATTAAGAATGGTTCGCAATAGTTAGTAAGTTCCGCAGGGTCAACTCACCATTCGCAGCGCGGGAAGCGTTGCGTCAGGGTGACGGCGCGGTCCAATCCCCACTTTTCCCGCCTTGTTTCTCCAGCAGGGCAATCTCTGAAATGCGCATCGCTTTATCCGACGCTTTCAACATATCGTAAATTGTCAAACAGGCTGCGGACACGGCAGTCAGCGCCTCCATCTCGACACCTGTTACGCCCCGCGTTCGCACCTCTGCCGTTACGCGCAGTCCGGGCAAACTCTTTTCGGGCGTAATACAGATTTTGACTTTCGACAGCGGCAAAGGATGGCAGAGTGGAATGAGATCGGAGGTCTTTTTGGCCGCCATAATCCCGGCGATTTCCGCCGTCGTTTCGACATTGCCTTTCGGATTTTCGCCGGATTGAACCAAAGCGAAAGTCTCGGCAGACATATGCACAAACCCTTGCGCAAGCGCGCGGCGGTTGGTGGCCGTTTTCTCCGATACGTCGACCATGGCGACACGGCCTTGGCCGTCCAAATGGGTTAGTTTCGTCATTCCTTTAACCTCGGTATCAGGTCCACCAATGAGGACGGGCGATAGCGGCTGTCCACTGCGCCGGCAATAATCTCATCCCAAGCTTGACCAACCGCCTTGGTCGACCCTGGCAGGCAAAAGACGAATGTGCCATCAATTATACCGGCGCAGGCGCGGGATTGCAGCGTCGCGAGACCGATTGTCTCCACGCTCATGCGGTGGAATAAAATCGAAAACCCATCGAGCTTTTTATCAAATAGTGGCGTGACAGCCTCAATCGTGACGTCCCTGCCCGTTAAGCCCGTTCCGCCTGTTGTCAGGATAATGTCAATGTCGGACTGCTCGGCCCATGATTTAGTCTGCGATGAAATCGCCGCAATGTCATCTTTCACAATCGCGCGCGCTTTGATGATATGCCCTGCGGTTTTTGCTCGCTCAGCGAAGCAATCGCCGCTTTTGTCATCCACCTTTGTTCGCGTATCCGACGCGGTTAGAATGGCGACACCCAGCGGCCGAAACATGAGCGTCTCATCAATCCCGATCATGAATTCCACCGATTGAGATCGCTTCGGTCTTGTGCGCGGGGTTCAATCCAACGCGTTTCGCCGCCCACCGATTCCTGTTTCCAGAACGGCGCATCACATTTGAGGCGGTCCATGAGGTAGTCGCAGGCCTCGAACGCATCTCGCCGATGCGCGGAAGCCGCAGCAACAACAACGATAGGCTCTCCCACCGTCATTTTGCCGACGCGGTGCAAAATCAAAACCCCTTGCAGCATCCAGCGCGTGTTGGCCTCTTTCAAAAAGCCTTCTATCTGCCGCTCCGTGAAGCCGGGATAGTGCGAAAGAGTCAGATGCTCAGTTTCTCCATCATCGCGGACAATGCCCGTGAAAGACCCAATCGCCCCGGCATTCGGCACGGCTTTGCGGAAAGCCGAAAGTTCAGCCTCCGGGTTAATTGGCAGCTCGGAAATACGTATCATCCGCCGGATAGCGCCGACATATAGGCGATTTCGTCATCATTACTGACCGCGACCTCATTCATCGACACCATCATATTGACAGAAATGCGCGTATCGGGCTTGGCAGCGAGGGCAGCGAAGCCTTCGATTTCACCGCTTAGGAACGCCGACAGGCTCTTTTTGTCCGTAACTCTATCAGGCAAGTCGATATTCAAACGCTCAGACACGTCAGAAAATCGGCCAAAAAACAGGATCGTCGCCATATCAGCCCCCCGTCATGGACATATGACGCGCAACGGCGGGCGCTTTGCCAGGCGCGTCGATTAGAAAATCATGGGCTTTCGGTTTGCGCGTCATGGCTTCTGTCAGCGCCGCGTCCAAGTCGCCGCCAGACCGAAGGACTGCGCGTAAATCCGCGTCATCATTCTGGCCCAGACACAGGAACAGCTTTCCGGTGCAGGTCAGGCGGACGCGATTGCAGCCGGCGCAAAAATTATTTGATAGCGGCGTGATAAAGCCAATTCGCCCGCCTGTCTCTGTGACCTGCCAATATTGCGACGGTCCGCCTGTGCGGTAGGTGTCAGGGGTAAGCGTGAACCGTCTTTCCAAATCCGCGCGAATTTCAGAGAGTGGAATATATTGATCAAAGCGGTCGGCTTCGATCTCGCCGAGCGGCATGGCTTCAATCAAAGTCACGTCAATATCGCGGCGATGCGCCCAGCCTATGAGGGACGGAATTTCTGCGGCGTTGTCATTCTTCAATACAACGACATTCAATTTAATTTTGAGCCCATGGGATTGCGCCGCAGCGATGCCGTCCAAAACTTGTTCCAATTTTCCACCGCGCGTTATCCGGGCGAAGGTTTCCGGATTAACGCTATCGAGTGAGACATTAATTCGCCTCACGCCGAGCCGCGCTAAATCCTCGGCATGTTTCGCGAGCTGTGTGCCGTTGGTGGTTAGCGTCAATTCCTGCAAGCCTTTCCCTAAATATTTTGAGAGTCGGGTCATGATGTCGAGGATGTTTCGGCGCACCAACGGCTCCCCGCCCGTCACGCGAATTTTGGTGACGCCTCGTGCGATAAATCTGCGGGCGACCTCTTCCAATTCCGCCGCGTCCAACAAGTCAGACTTCGGCAGAAATGTCATTTTCTCAGACATACAATAGGTGCAACGCAAATCGCAGCGATCCGTAACGGACAGACGCAGATAAGTGACAGTCCGCCCAAAAGAATCTATGAGCGGAGCTGGCGCTTTTGCTTTAGGATTGTCCAAAACAGACGCGGTCATATTTTGCGGGCTTTCATCATTTGCATCACCCTAGCCAAATCCGCTGGTGTGTCCACGTCATGTGCAGCGAACGCGTCCAGTTCAAGTGTCTCAGGTTTCAGCAAATCAAATAAATCTCGCGCGCCCAAAGCTGTTTCTTGTGCCAAAATAATGTCCATTGCCGCCGCGTTAAATATTGCCGGGGGCATTCTTATAGATTCACTGGAGCTCACAACGCATTGATTTTCTTGTATTTTTCCTATGAGTGTTTTTATATAGGATGATGTGACCAAAGGCATGTCACCCAGCAGTATCACGCAAATTTCCCATCCGGATTTTTGCACGGCTGCCAATCCAAGTCTCAAGGCATGGCCTTGTCCGTATTCGGGATAATCATTTTTGACTAATTCGACGCTGTCTATATCCGCCGCCTTCGACACGCAGAATATGTCTCCAAACCCAACGGCCTGCGCCATGTCCAACACATGAGCGAGCACGGGTTTCCCGCAAAGATCTGCCGATAATTTATCCGCAGCGCCAAATCGTTCTGACAATCCGCTGGCCAAGATAACACATGCTACATTCGCCGGGCTCACAGCAGTTTCGCCTGTTGCGCGGATTGCATAATTTCTGCCAAAATCGAGAGCGCCAAGAGCCGCGCATCTCGCTGCGCAGGGACAAGCCCTATCGGCCCTTTTATGCGCGCTATATCTTCTGTGGACGACCCCAAATTAGTGAGGGTTTGGCACCGCATATCATGCGTCCGCTGGCTTCCCATAGCGCCAATATAAAACGCCGGACCGGCTAAGGCTTGCTGTAAAAGCGCGGCCTCCCAATCATGATCGTGGAACAGACAGACGACGGCGGTGAGCGTATCGTCATTCATAGCTGGCGGCTTTGCCGGGTCTATCAAATGCTGAATGGTCGGCCAAACATCCGCCTCTGGGGATTGCACAGAAACGTCAAACCCGCTGAGCTCAGCTAATTCCGCCAGAGCGATACACGCTGCCCCCCGCCCCGCAATGCGAAGTTTTATACGCGGTCCTAAAGTCACCGAAACGTCTCCCAATTGCAGCATGGTTTCTTGGCGATCACTCAACCTGACAAGTGCTGACCCTATCGCCTCTCGGTCAGGATTTTTAAGGATCGCAATTTCCAAACGCCCGCCACATGGCAGGGTTATATCCCGATAGGGAGACCCCTCGCCGTAAGTAAATGTTCCGGATTCTCCCGCCCTCGCCCGCGCAATAATATCCGCGTCCACGCAGCCATTGGACATATAGCCAATCACCCGCGAAGCCGTCACACACATCATCGCACCGCGCGCGCGTAGAGTGCCGCCCGTAACATCGGTCAAAATAATGAGAGCGGCGTCGGATTGCGCGAGATATTTGCGCAGCACGTCTTGGGCATTGTCAAAGGTCGGGGTCACCCTTGCAGATTATGCAGCCCGCCGGACAAGGCAATGCTTTATGCAGGCCGCTGTGCAGGTTAGACTCAGGGCATGTTCTCTGTCCCATATAAGCGCGTGACGTTATGAAGCTCGCAATCCTCGCCGCGCTTTTTGGGATGACGGCCTGCCTTTATGCCAGCGTCGGCTTTGGCGGTGGGTCCACCTATACGGCCTTGTTGGTAGCGGGCGGGATGGATTACGCGCTGATTCCCATTGTGGCGCTGAGCTGCAATATCGCCGTCGTGGCGGGAAACACGCTGCGTTATTCCCGCGCCGGACTCGTGCCTTGGGAAAAACTTTGGCCGATATTGGCGCTGTCCGTTCCCGCCGCATGGCTAGGGGGGCGGCTGAATATATCGGAAACCCTTTTTATTGGACTGCTGTCAGCCGCGCTTCTTTTTGCAGGCATTCAGCTCTTGCGAACCGCAGGCCGCGAAGAGGCAGACAGTATCAAAGACACGTCGCCCCTCCTGAGCGGTTTCATCGGAGGGGCCATTGGGTTCTATTCCGGCCTCGTCGGGATTGGCGGCGGAATATTTCTGGCCCCGATCCTTTATGCGCTTTCATGGGGCCGCGCCAAAACCATCGCTGCGGGTTGCAGCGTCTATATTCTTTTCAATTCTATTGCCGGATTTGCCGGACAGGCCATGAAGCTCGCGGATGCAGAGAAATTCGCGGAGGCCATTGCATTTTGGCCTCTCATCCCCGCAGTCATTATCGGCGGCTTCATCGGCAATCATGTCGGGGTCAAATATATCTCACAGGTCTGGATACAAAGGCTGACAGGCGCGCTAATTCTGATTGTTGCAATGCGCTTGGGCGCGGAGTGGATGGGCCAGGTTATTTAAGATAAAAACTATATCCGCGTTTCGGCACGTCGAGTTATTCATAATTTTCAATGCGTTAAGGTGAATTTCAAGAGAATAATCCTCGATTCCAAAAGCTGTGATAGAGTGGCTAAGTTCTTTCAAACACGGGACTAGGTAGGACGTCATCTACCCGTTTGAAAGACGGTGGGTCTGAGCATTTCGGGTGACTCCGAGATTGTGCCGGGACTTTTGGAGTGAGAGCCGATGCGTGGGGCTAATGCCCTAACTCGTAGGACAGACGGGCCGCTTCATCAACAACCACTGCCGCAGAGCCTGTGATGCTGCCTTACAAACAGCGTTACGATCCTTCTGTAAAACAACTCTACTTTTCTGCCGGTGTTCCGACAGAAAGATCAACTCTGCGGGCAAGTCCTGCTTAAACAATGACCTTTGGCTGTCACTAGATTGGCAGTGGAAAATCTCGCATGTCCAAATCACGCTCATCGCACGTAAACCAGTTTGCCGCATTGAGAGACACAATCTACCGAACCAACTGCTATAAGGCCCTATCAACATAACTCAATTGGTAAGACCTCTGATAATTTCATCATAAAACTTCGCCATAATTAATTAAATCCAACGGGCTTTCCTTTGCGCTATCGATCTCGAAGTCTTAGAGTTTAATGATGAAAAGATGTATCAAATGGCTGCAAATTTTATCGTTATTTGGAGTGTTAGGAGTTGGTTGTCTGCCCTTGTCATCATATGCAGAAAATAATGGCGAGCTGCAGATATTAACCAACCCGTCAGTCATCGCCGACACGCCTTTACCCGATTTTTCATATGCGGGATATAATCACGGCGTCGGCGACATTCCTTTGTCCACCGGCAAAATCATTGATGTGACAGACTATGGCGTCACGGCGGATGATGAAATTGATGATTCCAAAGCCCTGCTGGAGGCCTTGGACGCTGCACACGAAACCCGCGGACCCGTCATCGTGCAATTTCCGAAAGGCCGGGTCATTGTTTCAGACATTTTGAAAATCCAACGCAGCGACATTGTTCTGCGCGGCGCAGGGTCAAGCGTTGGCGGGACCGATCTGCATTTCCCGCGACCCCTACAAATGATCGACAAAACAGAGTCTTTGGATGAGCTACGCGAATATCTGAAGAAATATGACAAACGCCAAAGGGAGAAGGACAGAAATATTGACGAGCTCTTCTCTGAATATTCATGGACCGGCGGATTTATCTGGGTGCAAAAAGAAGGCACACGCGCGGCGGCCTATCTTGAAGAAAAAGACCCCCCCATCACCGTGTTGGCAAATGCGGTTTCCGGCCAGGCGATGACTCGAAACGTAGACGTCTCCAACACCGACAGTTTAAACGTCGGCGATGTCGTCGAATTGCAGTGGCTCAACCGCGCGGGCGAGGACGGGCCGCTCCTCAGAGAGATGTATGGCGACGGCGATACAGGTAAAAAAATCGGGTCCCACCATTGGACATTTCCCGAGCGTCCGCTGGTGCGTCAAAAGACGAAGATCCTCGCGGTAAATGGACAGACGGTCACGATCAGCGATCCTCTGCTTCATGCAATCTCAGAAGACATCCCGGCGCAATTTGCCAAATGGGATCACATCACAAATGTTGGGATTGAAGACCTGCATATTTCCTTCCCGGAATCCCCTTATTTTGGGCATCATCTGGAACGGGGCTATAACGGCATCTACCTGACCAGCGTATTTGATGGCTGGGTTCGGGATGTCACTTTCCTCAATGCTGATACGGGTATTCTCAGCTATAATAGTGCGAATGTAACGATTTCCGATATTACGACAAATGGTGACCGACAGGCGCATTATTCGGTCCATGCGGGGAACGTCCATAATGTCCTGATCGAAAATTTGACGGTCAACAATGCGCCCATTCATTCGCTGAGCCTGAACACACAATCCACGAAATGCGTTTTCAAAAACGCGATTGTCAATGAGGCCGCGGTGCTTGATCAACATGCCGGGGCAAATCACCAAAATCTGTTTGATAATATTACACTGAATGTCGACGCCATGCGCGATAAAAACGGGCCATATTATCCCATTTGGGACGGCAGCGGCGCAGGATATTGGCAGCCCGGACATGGCCGCTATAATACGACATGGAATCTGAAGGTGAACGTGCGTAGCGGCGCAGACCGCAAAGAAGTCGTTACATTGCGCGGATTGGAAGAAGGCCCGGAGGGACGCATCGTTGGTGTCTCGGGCAATCGGGAATTTGATATCGCTTATGTGCCCGCGCCCTATCGCGAAAGGATCAACATTTCGATGGAGGACACCCCTTCGCTCTATGATTATCAACTCGCGAAGCGAACAAAGCTCTAAAAGAGCGCTAAATTCGTTAAAAGAGCATTGAAATGGATAAGCATCTGAACAATACCAATATCCAAGACCAATAAAAGATACCAATTTATCCTTTACTCAATATCAGATTAAGCGGTGCAGAGAATGACCTTTAAAAAGCCAAGCACCTTTGAACACCGCCCGCAAAATTACGGGCCGTCAATTTCGCGCTTAAACCGCAGAAATTTTGGCGGGCTCATGATGGGCGGCTCTCTGGCCCTCTCCAGCGGCTTGGCCGGGTGCTCAAGCGAAGCCTTAGGCGGGAAGCGGGTATTATATGCATCCGAGTCTCAGGTCAGCGGTTATCCGACGACCGAGGCCGTCCGCGCGATGGGCGAGTATCTTGACGAGAAAACCAACGGTCGCATCAGTATTAAACTCTATCCCGGCGGACAACTTGGAAATGAGGGCAGCACGTTGGAGATTGCGATGTTTGGCGGTCTTGATTTGACCCGAACATTCAGCGCGGCATTAAATAATATTGCGCCGCTGACCGCTCTCTTCAGCCTCCCGTTTCTGTTCCGCTCCACGGCGCACCAGCGCACCGTTGTTGACGGCGAAATCGGGGAGACAATCATGAAGTCTCTGGAAGCCTTCGGGCTTCGCGGTGTCGCGATTTACGACACGGGTGGCCGAGGATTTTACACAAAGAGTCAGCTCATCCCCGACCCGGCAGCATTGAAGGGCTTGAAAATCAGAGTTCCTGGGTCTGATGTTTTCGTCGCAACGGTGGGGGCCTTGGGCGCGAGTCCAACGCCCATTAGCTACAGCGAAATCTATACCAGCCTCATCCAAGGCGTCATCGAAGGGGCCGAGAATAATTGGCCAAGCTATATCAGCCAACGGCACTATGAGGCCGCCCCTTATTTCTCGGAAACGGGTCATTTCAGGACGCCGGACATGCTGATCATGAGCCTGCGCACATGGCAAAGTTTTTCGGAAGAAGACCAAGCGCTCATCAAGGACGCCGCGCGCCATTCGGTTGGTGTCATGAGAAGTCTGTGGGACGCCAATGTCGAAGCCTCGCGGCAAACTTTGATTGATTTTGGCGGAGAGATCTTGAGCGATATCGACCCGGCTCCTTTCCGGGCCCTTATGGGACCCGTTTACGAGAAGTTCGTGACGCCGGAACTCAAACCTTATCTTGAGGAAATTGACCGTATTGCGGAGCAAGGCTCATGAAACCCGTGCTGAATTTTTTAAGCAAGGCGTGCATGGCCATCGCCGCGTCCTGCATCGTCCTGATGACTATTATTATCGCCTATCAAGTCGGTGCGCGATACATCTTCAACGATAGCCCGGCTTGGTCAGAACGCTTATCCTTACTCCTCGTCGCATATCTCGTTTTCTTCGGGGCCGCCGCCGGTGTGCATGAGCGGTTTCACATTCGTATTGACGCCCTGCGCGACGCGGTTTCGCCTCGCCTTGCCAAGATTTTCGACATCATCGCGCCCCTAGCGGTAGCGTGTTCCGGAATTGTTATGGTGATCGCGGGTTTGCAATTGACCTTCACGCTCTGGCCCTTTGCCATCCCATCATTGGGCTTACCCCGAGGTTTGGCCCTGCTACCGATACCTATTTCGGGCGCTCTGATAACCCTTTTTTCCGGCGCACAATTCGTTGACGCGCTGCGCTCAAACCCGGTTGAGGCTGAATAAATGGCATTACTTGTTCTCCTTATCAGCCTGGCCGTCCTGCTCTGTATTCGGGTGCCTGTGGCGTTCTCGCTGCTCATCTCCTCGATGATAACCTTCGCCTTCTTAGGGTTGAACCCGCTAGTCGCGGTTCAGCGTCTCTCTTCCGGGATTGATGTATTCACCTTAATGGCGATCCCATTCTTCATTTTCGCAGGGGATTTGATGACCCAAACGGGCATTGCCGCGCGTTTGATTAAGGTTGCCGAGGGCTTGTTTGGCCGCGTCCGAGGCGGATTGGGCCATGTGAATGTCGGGGCCTCCATGATGTTTGGCGCGATTTCAGGCTCGGCTGTCGCCAGTGTTTCAGCCATCGGTTCGACCATGATCCCCATCATGGAAGAAAAAGGATATGACCGCAGCTTCTCTGTGAACGTCACTTGTTCTGCGGCGATTCTCGGCCTGATTATCCCACCCAGCCATAATATGATTATCTATGCGGCCGCCAGCGGCTCCTCTATCTCCATTGCCGACCTCTTTATTGCAGGTATTCTGCCGGGTGTACTTTGCGGTGTGGCGCTCATGATTGTCATATCAATCATCGCGCGGAAAAAAGGATATCCTAAAGGACTGTTTCCGGGCTTTCGCGCCTTGGCAAAATCAGCCGTCATAGCCATTCCGGGTCTTTTGACGGCGGTCATTATTGTTGCCGGTATTCTCGGCGGCGCTTTCACACCGACAGAAAGTTCGGCAATCGCGATCGTCTACACCATTATCATCGGCGTTCTTTTCTACCGTTCACTCGGCCTGAAAGAGTTCAAAGCCGCCGCCTTAAACTCCGCCAAGACAACAGCATTGATTATGTTGATCATTGGGTCGGCCGCCGCATTTGGTTGGTTGCTGGCGCTTCTCGAAGCGCCTCTGATGATGTCCAACCTTATTTTAGGACTTACGAGTTCGCCGATCCTCATCCTCTTAATGGTGCTGTTTTGCTTGCTCGTCTTGGGCACATTTATGGATATGGCGCCGCTGATCATTATCGTGACGCCAATCTTCCTCCCGGTGGTTCAGACCATCGGCGTTGATCCGGTCCATTTCGGAGTCATCATGATGCTCGCTCTAGGGATTGGGACGATTACACCGCCCGTCGGGACGGTGTTATTTGTCGGCTCTGCGGTAGGGGATATTCGAATGGAAGACACGGTCAAAACCATGTGGCCGTTCTATCTCGCGCTCATCACCTGCTTGCTGATTATCACCTATGTTCCGGCGATATCTATGGTGCTGGTGGGCTATGGCTAATTGCGGCCTATCGTGAGAGCCAGCCGCCATCAACGGGAAGTGTAATGCCTTGCACATAGTCCGAAGCGGCGGAGGCGAGGAAGACAATCGCGCCGCCCATATCGGAGGGCTTACCCCAACGCCCGCTCGGGATGCGACCCAGGATTTCGCTATTTCGTTTTTCGTCCGCTTGCAGAGCCGCTGTATTATTCGTCGCAAAATATCCCGGCGCGATGGCATTCACATTGATGCCGTGCGCAGCCCATTCATTCGCCAAGGCTTTCGTCAGCCCCCCAACCGCGCTCTTGGACGCGGTGTAAGACGGGACTCGGATACCGCCTTGGAAGGTCAGCATGGACGCGATGTTGATGACTTTCCCGGCCTTTCCTTGGTCCACGAGGTGGCGGGCGAAAGCCTGCGAGAGGAAGAACAATGTGCGCAGATTGACATCCATCACGGCGTCCCATTCAGCAGGCGTAAAATCTATGGCGTCATTGCGTTTAATAATGCCCGCATTATTTACCAGAATATCTGCGCGGCCCAACTCAGAAGCAGCTTCAGCCACGATATCGGCGACTGTATCTGCGTTACCTAAATCAGTGAGGATGGAGTGAGATTTGACTCCGATTTTCTCAATCAGTTTCAAGGTCTCAATCGGCTCTGATCGCCCAATCAATGCGATATTTGCACCCGCTTTGGCTAAAGCCAAAGCCATGCCTTGACCAAGGCCAGTATTCGCACCCGTGACGAGCGCAGTTTTTCCGGAGAGATCGAATGGACTCATTTGCATGGAATGCCCCTTTGGTTGGGATGCCCCTTTGGTTGGGATGCCCCTTTGGTTGGGATGAACGGGACAGAAATTTAGGAAAACTGCCCCCAGAACCTAATTAGCCAACACGTCCTTTACAAAGGAGGTTAGCGCATCATCCGTCGCGTTAGCGAAGAAGAGCTCTTCGAACTTTTCGCCCGCAAGTGTGGATTTCAGCAAAGTTCGGTCAATCGACTTCATGACAGTCAACATATCATGCGTTGCGGCAGCTTTGACCTCGCTGAAGATATTCCGGTTCTTGGCCATAATTTCAGCGCGCTCCTTCGGATACCCTACGCCGCGCTCAACTTCAAAAAGCTTACGGTAGCATTCCTGCAAGTTAAGCTCTGCGGCCCAGCCGAACCCTTTGGCATAGGGCATTGAAATCGCATTGCCGTCGTTGATTTGTCCAAATAGAAACGCGTCAGTTGGGTCAATAACAAGTCCGCAAACGACATTCGGCATAGCGTTGAGGGCGAGCATAGCCCCCATGCCTGTTCCGCAACCGGACACAACAAAATCGGCTGCTCCAGAGTTTATCAGAAGGCCCGCCAACAGGCCGTTCATGACGTATGTAAGTTGCGCATCGTCATTAGCGGCATACATGCCGTAATGCGAAACCGTGTGACCGGCAGGCTCCGCAACCGATTTAAGAGCTTTATGGACAGTCTCACTTTTCGCGGCCTGACTGTTTTCCATTATAAGGGCAATTTTCATTTTTGGCTCCTGAATTTGCGATGCTATTTGATACCCGATATCTTGGCGCGGTTAGGGTCCAAGATCATCTTGATAGCGGAATTGGTCTTCTAAATTGGTTATCCACCACCCTTTCGGAAAACCTCTTAAGTGTCAAAAAGAAACTCAGCTTTTAGAGATTTCAACCAATAAATTTGAAACCCGGATCATATTGGTATTTCCAGTTAGTAGACTCAGCAACCATGTCAGGGCTCTGGTTGAGACAATGCGGTTTGATAGTCAGACGTAAGCCTGAGGTTGCGAATCACTGTTCAAGATATCGTTATGGAAACCAGCAAAAAAAAGGGGCCGAAGCCCCTCTAAAGTTCTCAATAATGCCGCTCAACTGGAATGAGTAGCGGGTAGAAAGTCACGATATTATCCCAGTTGCTCTGAAGGCCATAATACCGAAACGCATATCGAGCTAATTATTCTGATAATTCCCGATGACGGTTGCTGCGTCTTCAGATACACCCAAGACGTTGCAGACGCCGAAAAAATGGATCCGCTCGAAGAAGCCCGGTACGGCATTTTCCGTCCGTGTCAATAGACCCGGAAGGCGTATTTGTTTAAATGGCAGAATAAGTGTCTATCGCTTGCAGACCTAAATTGCAGAGAATACCTGCCAGCTCGTCGGAAAACTAAAGATTAGCGAGTTCTAAACTACCAACTTTTGCATCATCTTCGTTAAGATTACCTGGCCTGCCCCATCAGATGATCCGGTTTTTAAAATGGAATTTGAGTCACCAGATTTGAAAACGGTTTTGTCACTATGTCTATTCCAATCGCCCTGAATATAGGGTCTCGTTAATTTCTTTAATGGCCTCTATCAACGCGGGGTAAGGTTGATCCGTGACATTTACCAATCCAATATTTGCGTTTTCGCCGTCATAGGTCCGGCCAGTCAACGGTTCATCCATATATTGGAACCAGTGCGCGCCCACAAAGTACGGATTATCTAATACGCTTTGCATATAGGCCTTATAGG